>Ga0209427_10002731_pt1 | contig 20754 bp, 11 predicted proteins | sample DeeMarSWOR136_30_FD_187465 | JGI IMG/M metagenome (GOLD analysis project Ga0209427, IMG submission 187465) | Marine sediment microbial communities from White Oak River estuary, North Carolina - WOR-1-36_30 (SPAdes) (version 2) | ecosystem: Environmental > Aquatic > Marine > Intertidal zone >...
TGACAAGCCCAAGCGCCAATAAGACGAGCCACAGTAGTCTCAACAGCTTCTTCATTCCTTGTTAGAACCTGTACCCAACACCCAGGAAGTACTTGACGTCGGTGCTGTGGGCGCCCACGGCCGGCGTGACGTCATAATTGAAGATCGCCTTGAACGTCGCAAACATCCGCTCTGTGAAGTCCGCCCGGATCCCGGCCGTCGACGTCAGAAAGTAGTCGGAGAACTTGTCGATGCTCGGATAGTAGGTCAGATCGTTCGTGAAACTAACTGTTTTGGTGAGCTTCTTGTCGAAGTGGTAGCCAAGCTGGATAGACAACTCGCTGTTGCTGTCGGTTTGATTATCAAACTTTTCATAGAGAGAGGCCAAACCGCCTTCCGTTGAGAAGTTCATCTCGGGTGTCTCGATCCATTGGTAACCGGCACCGCCACCGATAATCATTCGGCGATCCAACTCAGCCACCGCGTCCTTTTCGTACCGGCCGTCCACATAGGCATACAACTTCTTGCTGAGGAAGTAGTCGTACTTGCCTTTTGCCCGCCACCAGTCCTCAATCGTTTCCGTTTGGCCGGTCGTCCGGTCTTCCTGTTCCCCGCGGGCATAATCCGTGTTGATCGTCGTACGATCGTTCTCCGTGCGTTTCATAAAGTTGGCGCTGGCGCTGATCGTTTCGGTCTTTGTGTTGCCGTGCGTCGAAGCGAATCCGGCGGATATATCGCCCGTCCACTTCGGTATAGGTTTTGCCGGAGGATTTATCGAGACGATATCAGCTATGGCAAATTCCTGAGCCTTCAGCGCCTCGCTGCCCTCAACCGCAAACCGACCGGGTCCGGCGCTCAGCACTTTTTGGTTCAAGCGCGTACCGTCTTTGAGATTGACCTCGATCGCGTCAACACTGTTGAGCCTCTCGACACTCGACTGGTCCACCGTCGTATCGCCCGCGACATCCGACTTGAAGAGCAGCTTCCCGTCCACAAGCCGGACAATCTTGCCGGTCAGACGGTCCCCGTTCTTCAGATGAAGTTCGTCTCCGACGCCTGTCTGAACAAGTAGCACCAGACATGTCGCGACAATTAGTACGCGGTAACGCATGGCAGTCCCCTTTCATTTCAACGCAATCGAGAAAAACGCGCGACGCCAAACGTGGCGTGCCTTCAATACCAATACAATCTTCAGCAGATAAAGTTCAGTTCGGTTTTGGGAAACCAGGTTTTTCATGCAAACCCAGCGAGCAACCGTAGCACTCGCTGCGGTTCACCCACGTGGATGGCGGGGCGCTTTTCCGCCCACGGTGGCACGACGCGCAGAGCGCCGTGCCACGATATCCCCGTCATTCTCACTTATACAGATTCGTGGATTCGGTTTCCTCAATCGGTCGAGCAAACTCATCCATCGTCATGGAGACTTTGAATAGTACGTCTCCCGCTGTCTCTGCCCTCGTCACCACTCGCCAGATCGCTTTCGTCCTGGGAGCAAGGCTGGGCAATGGCGCAAACGTTATCACGCCGCCCTCAGCCGTACCGGCAGTGGCGCCGCTCAACGACAGACACTGCATTTTGTCTTCCAGCACACAGACAATCCGGATGTTGCTGGCGGGTGCGGAGCCCTGATTTGTGGCCGTAATGACGTAGGTCCCCTGGCCACCCACCTCGACCGGATCCCCGACGTCGATCACCTCCAGAAGTATCGCCGGAACGCCAACCACGGAAGTCTCAGCGGTGGCCGATACTTTCGCGGCGCAATAGGCTGTCGCCGTTGCGGAATGCGAGAGCTCACGGGCGTTCTGCGCCGTATAGCTTATACTCACAGTTTTGTACTCATTCGGCGCTATCGCACCTAATTGCCAAGTGACCTTGGACCCTGAAACGACGCCGCCATTCGACGCCGTTATGGACGTGACTTCCGGCGGAATAGTATCCTCGATAATCGTATGCTTCGCTACACCATCGCCCGTATTGACGACGGTTATCTCATAGGTCACAGATCGCCCGATGTACTGTCGCTCGGGACCGCTATTACTGATTGCCAGCACCGGCTGGCGAATCGCCGTCGGCGCTCCTTCGGACTCCACTTCGAGACCAATAGATGACGTGGCAACGGCCCGGGTTTCGTACGTGCCGGCCTTGGTCGCCCTGAGGCTCGCTGTAAACTCCTTTGACTGCCCGGGTCCCAAGGTGCCCACCTCGAATGTGAGTTGACGCTTGCCATCCTCCGTCAGCAGTCCTTCCGGCAGCGCCTCCACAATTTTGACATCCTCCGCCGTCCCGTTCCCGGCGTTTGTGAGCACGAACGTGACCGGGATGGCCTCACAGACGAAAACTTCGGGCGGTGCCGTCTTGACGAGCTGGAGCACCGCCTGCAGGACTCTCACGTCCGCGCGCGCCGGGACCGCATAGCTGACGGTCGCACGGTTTGTGAGGCTCCCCGCATTGGTGGCAAAACCGGAGACCGTAATTTCCTCAACGGCCTTCGGCGCCAAAGTGCCCAGCTCCCACGCCAGCATGCTGCCATTCTTGGTAGCCGCCGGTGAGGCACTGGTGAAGTTGAAGCCGTTGGGTATGCGCTCCATCACCACGACATCCTCAACGGGCATATCGGTTAGATTGGTGACCTTGATTGAATAATCGAAAACGGCGCCCAACTGAACGTCCTTTGGCGTCGTCTTTTCGAGCTGAATAACGTCACGCGACGGGTACGTCCTTGAGACGGCAGAAGGCTCGCTCTCAACGGCAAACTCACCTGCCGCCGCGACCTCTGGCGAAGCAACGGCGCGCCCCTTCAGCAGCGCCGCCCAGGACCTGCATTCCTTGGACCAAAAAGCCTTGCGCGCTATACCCTCAGGCACCGGTCCCATATCCCTCCACGTGTAGTAGGATTCGCAACTGCTGCAGCCTGAGAGAGCAAACGCCGCCAGCAGAGGCACTGTCAGAATTAGCTTCTTCATCGTCATCTCCTTTCATCTTTGACCTGCTCCAAAATACCTGCAACGCCACACCCGGCGCGCAGCCAATACCAATACACGCCTCCGCAATCCCAATCCTGTTGGGCTCTAAGCAACACCTCCTTTCATGTGAATATCGCGCTGTGGATACGGTATCGTGATACCGTTCTTGTCGAGGGCGAGCTTGACGTCCTCAGTGATGTTGAAATACACGTCCCAGTAATCCGCCGCTTTGACCCAAGGCCGAACAACGAAATTAACGCTGCTGTCGCCGAGTTCAGACACGGCTACGGTGGTCGGCGGGTCTGCGAGAATTCGGTTTTCGCCGGCAAGAACCTGCTCAATGACCTGCCTGGCTTTCTTCAGGTCGTCGTCGTAGGATACGCCCACCACCAAATCCACACGCCGCGTTCCGTTGACCGTGTAATTCATGATGTTGCCGCCTGTTACCTGGCCATTCGGAACAATCACGCGCACGTTGTCCGGCGAATTGAGAATCGTGTTGAAAATCTGAATCTCTTTGACCGTCCCTTTCTTGCCGGCGAGTTCAACGAAATCACCCACTTTGAAGGGCTTGAAAATAATCAACATGATCCCCGCCGCGAAATTGGCCAAGGAACCCTGCAAAGCAAAGCCAATAGCCAAACCTGCAGCGCCGACAACGACGGTAATCTCAGTCATCGGTATTCCCAGCTTTTTCAAGGCAGCGATGATAACAAACGTCAGTAGCGAGATGTGGCACAGATTTTTGATGAAATTCGTCAAGGTCGGTTCTACTTTTGCTCTGGTCAAAGCTCTCGCAACCAGCCTTGAAACCACCTTGGCCAGCCAGCGCCCCACAACAAAGATGACGATCGCAGCAACCACCTGTAGCCAGTAGGTTGCCAGATACACGTAGATCCTCTGTAGAATTGCGTCCATGTCCATATCAACTCCTTTCAAACGAGGCCAGGTTGCGCCGTACGCGACCGCTCGAGGTCTTCTGCAGATCCGCCGTCGGCGTCGCCATCCTATCCGAACGAGCCATCATTTTATAGCAATTTCCCAGAGAATCCGCCACTGGGAAAACGATCGGTCTTGGTGAAAAAAACACCGACCTCAACCGCTTATACGGCTCGCGTCCGAAAGCTCCCCACGAGCGCGAAACAACACCCCTGGAGCTCCTGCCTCGTCTGCTCATCAACAGGCCCAGCCTTGGCCTTACCGCCGCACGTTCCAACGTGAAGTAACGTCTCCGGCGTACTCTCCGTGGCGGCCTTGAGCTTTGTCGTAATTGTGTTACCCTCCTATCCGGCGAGCATCTCTATGTCGCCCCTGATTCTGCCTTTGCTTTCGGTCTGCTCAGTTGCGTCGCATAGTAGGCATTGCAGGTGATCGACAACTGCTCGCCACCTTTCAAGTTGAGAGAAAACGTCTCAGCGAATACGATCTTACCCTCGACGGCCGGAGCCAACGGCGTTATTTCCACTTCAAGCTCGCAACCTTTGGGTATTTCCTTCTGGCCCAGCATCTTGACGGCAATCGTCTCGCCCATCGACGAGATCGACTCAACTTCGGGAACCTGGCCATAGTTGCTGAGCACTTTGAGTTTCCTGACCGTTGGCTTGCCGGGCGCGGCTCCGAAAACAGTAAGCAACTTCGGGTCCATCGTGTACTTGGGCAGCACGTCAAACAAGATCGTGATCGCACCGCCCTCAGGATGCGTCAGCGCCAAGCTGAGGCGTCCCTGCAGATTCTTCTGTAGTCTCTCCACGTTCACTTTGGGTTCGACAACAAACGCCGTGGCCTCCGTCGACGGATCGTAGTCAATCGTTATACAGTCCGCCGTCGATTTGAATCCGGTGATGGAAAACGGCCGACCATCGAGACTGCGGAGCGTAAGCTTCGGGCAGCCGGCATTTTCCTCGCCGAGGCAAAGTCTCAGCCGCCTCGGTTCCCAAGCGATCCTCTGCACAAGTTTGGCCTTCATTGTCAGAGGGACCTCGGGCTTTGTCCTGTCGTTGCTGTGGACAACCAGTCGCCACATCATCACGCTCGGCACCGCTTTCGCCGTCCACTCCATCGTCACGGTCCCGGTCTCACCCGGTGCCAGTTCTGTCTTGTCCAACTTAACATTGACGCCGCAGCAGCCCTCGACTTTCGTGATCTTCAGCACCGCGTCTCCCGTATTCGTGAACGGGATCTCGTCCGTTCTCTTCGTGTTCACCCCAATCTCGCCGAAATCGTAAGCGACCTTCTCAAATGTGATTCTCGGCGAGGGTCCCCCGGCCCCAGCCTCAGTCGCGAACTCGCCCTGCTCCCCACAACCTGCCAGTAAGGCCAATAGGCAACTCGCTGCAAAAAGACCCGAAATAACAGATTCTTCCTTCATGCTCCGATCCCACTTTAGGCGCTCATGTGGCTGCCGCCAGCCAGAACATCTCCAACGTGAACTTGCGCTGCAGATCACCGGCACGAATTCTACAGTCCTTTGCTGCACAAGTCCACCAAAATTACAGTAAAAGCGCCCATTATCTTCGACCGGCGCGCCTCTCAGTCTCTTCGGGTCTGGCTGTTCCGGCCATCCCATCAATCCACAGCCCGACCGGCGGCGCCCGAACGCGCGCATTTCACGGACCAAAACACGCGACGGCGCCGTTCTGTGTCGCCACGTAGAGGCGCCCCCCGGCCGCGACTAAACCATCGAACACAGACGGCGAGCCGAGCGCGTAGTCCCACACTCTTTTACCGCTCGCCCGGTCAATCGCAACAAGCGCGCCCCCTTTTCTCCCCTCAAAGGCCCCAAGCGGGTCCTCCGGGTCCACTGTATCGGGAGGGCCAGCGACGAACAGCAGGGTTTCGGTGGCGACCATCGCATTGATCCGCACACGAATGCGCCTGGCCCATGTCTGCCTGCCCGTAGCTGGGTCGGCGGCAAAGAGAAGGTACCCCTTCTGGCCGGGTGTGAAGTAGACGTTCGGGTCCAAGCCTCGCAACGAGTCAAACATGCGAACGCAGTAAGCGCCGCTGTCGTCGTGCACGACAAGCCGGGCATAACCGCTCCGGCCATACGACCAGGGAGTCCGCTTGAAATACGAGTCGTCAAGCAAGCCGCCCTTGGCAGACACTCGCATACTGGTCCTCTTCGCAGGCAGCTCCTGTTTCTCAAGCCTGGCGTTGAACGTCAGGTTTCGCATGTAGATAAGCCGGCCGTCGCCCTGAAGGATGTCCGGAAGGGCGCCCATGGGAAGCTGATAGTTCTGCGAGATGTTGCCGACGCCGTAATGCGGCCCTTCCAGCTTCACTCGATGGCGGATCTCTCCGCTCAGGGCGTCCACGCCATAGAGATAAATACCGCCGTCGAGGTGAGACGACCGACCTGCGGCAAAATAGGCAATCCCACCCTGAATCAGGACGCTGCCGTGGACCGGCCATGCCGATTCAAACTGGCCAAACGCGCCGATGCGCCTGTCCTGAGGTGCGGCGCGAAACCGCCAAACGAGCTCTCCATCGACCGCGCGGAGACAGTAAACCCAACCATCGCCCGACCCGAAGATGACGGCACCACGGTGGCACGTGGGCGGCGAATCGATCCTGCCGCCGGTCGTGAACGCCCAGAGCCTCTCGCCATCCGCGCCGTTCAGCGCCGCCAAACCATGTTCATCAACCAGTGCAACGAAGAGGCGACCGGCAACGACTGTCGGAGGACAGATCCTTCTTCCCACCGTCGTCTCCCAGAGCAATTCGGGCGCGCCGGGCACGCGCGTCTGGCCGGCTCCGCTCCGCAACGAATCATGCCGGTAGGCCGGCCAGTCGTCGGCGCCAGCGTCGCGGCCATTCACCCTCCCGTAGGCAGGGCCCGGCTCGAGGCGTCCCAGCTCCTCGTGCTTGGCTCTGCGATAGCGCGACGGAATCTGTGGGGCCAGCGCCATCATGCCGTTCAGCTTCTCCTCGATGTAGCACACGCACGGATGCGGCGGCGCGTACTGGAGGCCGTTGGCCGGCATCATCCCGACGTGGCACGTCCCACGGACCCAGTTGTGCACCGTGTGGTTGCCCTTTTCGAGGTCTACATATTCGGTGCCGCGCCGGCTCGCGAGGATGTAGCGCGTCGTGGCTTTGTTCCGGTAGCAACGGTGATGGTGATGGGTCTTGAAAATGTGGCCCAATGGAACCTGCTTTGCAAGCCGGCCAGTCTGCAAATCGTAACCGTTGACGCTGACCGGCCAAGTGCTCGCGCTCTTGGAGAGTCGCCCATTGACTTCAAGCGGCTCTCGCGCCGTCTCCCCGCTCCAGGTCCAGACGAGCCCGCCGATGACGAAAACGTCCTTCCATTCGTACCACAGGTGTCCCAGGTACTTCTTGGGCTGTGTCCAGAGGACCTCTCCCGACTCGGCCGAGAACGCCGCAAGCTGGTTGGGGCTGGCGTGCACCACGACGCCATCCCGAACGATCAAGGTGCCCGTCCACACGCTCCGCCGCGCATCAATGCCGCCGGCTTTGTAGTCCGCCTGGACGAGCGGAAATCGTCCCCGCCATTTCTCTTTGCCACTGGCGAAATCCAAGCCAACAACGTCCTCAGCATCAAGCAGGGCAATAACCTCTCCGTCCGTTGCGATATTCAGGGTCGGATCGACTTTCGCAGGGGGCACGCTGCCGTGCATGGCCCTGAACCGGTAGTAATCCGTGGTTGTCCCGCGGTAGGCATTTTTGGCAGACCACAACGTCCGGCCGCCCTGCGCCTCGACGACCCTCACCCTCGCACGGTCCTCGTCAAGCACGGACAGAACCAAACGGCCGTCATGGTACAGAATCTCCGCCGTCCTCTCCGTCCCTTCGTATGTCTTGAGAAGCTCGCCGGTCTTGGCATCCAGTTGACTCACCGGCGCTCGGTAGCCGAGGGTCACGTATACCCTGTCGTCGATGGCGACGAGTCGCTTCTCGATATTGAGCGGAATGACGCCCGGGCGCGGCGTGAACCACGAGGGCTTCCAGGCGCGCCAGCCCCAATTCTTGATGGGAACCTTCCAAAGCAAGACGCCATTAAAGGCATCGCGCGCCGTCAGGAACCACTTGTCCGGCAGATCATGATCGCCCAAAAGACTGATCGGAGCGTCATCGCCAATGTAAAAGAGCCGGCCATGCGAGGTGACCAGCGTCCGGACGCTCGAATCGCTCTCATGGGAGCGCATCCACAACGGTTTCGAGATCCACTGATAATGCTCCGGAGGACCGACGGTTCGGTCTTCCGCGACCGGATTGCCGTCGGCGCCGTGCAGGTAGTGCGTCCACTCGTCGATCTCCTTCGGCCAGGGTTTGACCGCCTTGAGCCACGCGCCGGGGCCGGCCAGCAGTTCCATCTGCACAAACCCGGACGCCGAGAGCCTCGCCGGAAGGGTTTTGACCCATCCGGCCTCCGCCCCCGAAGAGGGCCGCGGGCCGCTGAAGTACACCGCGCCGAGAGGTGCGAGTACACGAAAGACCTCGTCAATCGACAGACCTCGTCCAGCCGCACTTGTGGAGTCTGCGACGACAAGAAGGTTGATCAGGTTCTCCGTGTACGGCAGCCGATCATATGCCGACCAGTCCGCCGAGACCGCGCCATAGGCGCCGCTGGAGCGAAGCGTTCGGCGGACATCATCCAGCTTCGCCCTCTCGGCAACCAACGCCTGGACCACGAACCGGCCCTGCTGCGAGAGCGAAACCGCCAGCTCACTGCTTTCACTACCCAGCACGACGCACATCCCGCCCGACAAAGCGCCAGACGCCGTGATGAGCTTGGCGGCAGCCGCGGCGTCCTGTACACCCTGGCCGAACGCCGGCGCTACCCCCAACAAGATGCCTAGCCCTACCTGTATGAGCCCACGAACGGTGACCTTCATATCACGCTCCCTGACAAGCGGAAATCTTGTGTTTTAGTTCCCGACAGGCCGCCACCGGATCGGCCGCATGGGTCACGGCCGAGCAAACGGCGATGCCCCCGGCGCCGGCGTCCAGCACCTGCCCCACATTCCCCGGCGTTATGCCGCCGATCGCGACGTGCGCTATTCCCGTGTTAGCCAGCGCCTGCGTCGCCCGCCTAACATAGTCCAAGCCGACAGCCGGAGCACTCGGCTTTGTGGCCGTAGCGAACACAGGCCCGAGGCCGACATAGGTAACCGGCTCAGCAGATGCGAGCCACAATTGCTCGAGGGAGTGCGTGCTCTTGCCGACAATGAGCGGGGCCAGCTCAAGCCGTCGAACCTGCGCGACGGGCAGGTCATTTTGGCCCAGGTGCACCCCGTCGGCGCCAGCGGCGATGGCAATGTCGCTCCGATCGTTTATGATGCTCAGGACCCCGCCATCCCTGCATACTCTCACAAACTCTACAGCCAGAGCAAAGAGCGTTTCATCCTCGATGACCTTTGCTCGGAGCTGGATGCAGTCGGCGCCGCCGGCCACGCATTTCGCAGCCAGCGACATGACCTCGGCCGGCAGGCTGCTTGTGATGACCACGTACAGGCCGACACGCCTGAACTTCTCACGAGTGTCGCTGTGAATAACGATATCCTTCTCCAGCGCATAGGCGGTGTACCGGAGCCTCTCAATCGAATCGGCAACAGGGCCGCTCTCGATTCGCACCACCTCGGCAAGCACCCGCAATGCTTCGCTCAACCGTTTGCACGCGGCGGCACAAAAGTCCCGCAGGTCGGACCGTGCGATTTGCGTCTCCACTGGTGTCCCGGCACCGACATCGCCCAGCGCGTCCCTGCTCGCAATAAGCCGGCCAGCATCAACCTCGCTGGTGCGCGCGGACAACTCCTGTCTGAGCTGTCTGGCGCGTCTGGTCAATGGGTCCGAGTTGAGGGCGAACCTGCAGAACTCCTCGATCGACCGAGCCGCCTCCCGGGCGCGATTGAAATTGGCATCTATAATCCTGTACGCCGACGGTTCCATACGGTTGCGTATTATATGAAACAGCAGCAGCTTTGGATACCTAAATGTGGCGTGGCGAGCCTACGCGATACGGGAGTGAATGGTCTCACGAGCGCCGATCCCGGCCTGAGCAGCTCGCCGGGCGCGCACAGAAAGGGAGTCGCCCCTCCTCCGGAACGACTCCACAGAACGGAACGTGTTAACTCAGAATCGGTAAGCCCGATTCTGCAAAGGTGCCAAAAATCGGGCGGACATGTCCTCCTCCGAAAACACTTTTAGGCCGTCCGCCCAATATAGTTGCCGAAAACCGACAAATAAGATCAAGCTGCAAGCACTATACCAACCGCCCCACGGCCCTCACAGAGCACCTGGCCCAAGCCAGTCTAACGTATTACACAAGAGACCGTTGCGCCCCTTGCTTTTTGATCCAGCGAACCAAAGGACAGGTCTCGTATTTTAACGTCGTGTTGTTTTTTTTAAACAGCTATCCAGCCCCAAAGCCCCATCTTCGCTCGGCGGACCAGCTTATACGCCCGGCCGTTAGGTAGGCCGAGCGAATGTTTACGGGAAACAACGCGGGTTGAGCGATACCAACTTTAAGCGCCCTACCCGTTCGGTTGGCAAGTCACTCACGCTCTTCTCTGATGTACTTAGCAGATGAGACCCGGTTCGTCCAGCGACACAACCAGCGATCATACAACAACTTCCGACCGGTTTTCTCCTGATCGATCCGCAAGACGGTGCCCTTGCGCCATGCCATAATCTCCTCAGCAACCTCACGGGCTTCCTGCTCCGGCAGTTCGACCCTCAGCCGCTCGAGTGGATCGCTCCTGAGATCGTAGGCGCTGGTCGTCTTGCTGGCCGGGCTGTATATGAACTTGCGGCCACCGTGAACAAAACCCGCGGGGCCCTCCTGCATCCACCCGCAAAAAAAGGCCTTGCGCGGCCCGGCAACAGGCGCGAAGAGGTCCTGCCCATCGAAGCTGGCTGTTTCCGTCTCGAAACCCAACAGACCCAAGAGCGTCGGTGTCAGGTCAATAGAACTCACCAAGCGCGTGACCTCGCGGCCGCTCTCCACAAGGAATGGCGCCCTCAGACAAAACGGCACGTGGAGAACCTCATCGAACGCGATACGCTCGTGTCCGAGCAAGCCGTGCTCACCAAACGCCTCCCCGTGGTCACCGACCACGCAGAAAATCGTCCCGTCTCGCAAGTTCAGATTCATCATCTCCACGTCCAAAGCAGCCAGGAACGTATCCGTGTAGAAGATGACCTGCCGATAGCGATCCAGCGGCTCCTTGGCGGCCTCGCCGAACCAGGAAGGCACCTCGTACGGGTCATGCGTGGCCGAGCACAAAACAACCAGGAGAAACGGGCCCTCGTCGGCCGTCACCCATTGAGATATTGGCTCGAGCATAGCGAACTCGTCGCAGCCGAGATAGCCAAGAAAACTGTTCGGGTCGTTCAAATCGTCCCTTGCCCAAAACTCCTCGAAGCCAAGATTGTACACCAACCCGGGCCGCGACTCGAAGGTTCCGGTCGCCGATTGGAAAAAGGCCGTCCTATACCCCAGCGCCTCCCGCAGAATTGTCGCCAGGCTTGCATAGGGTTTCGCGGCGGGAACCGCTTCGGCAATATCCTGTGAGGCCGACGCAAACCGTCCAGTGAGCAAGGCAAAAAGCGCCTTCGTCGTATGAGTCAGGGATGATCGCGCGTTTGAGAACTCGACGCCCTGCTCCGCCAAGGTCTTCAGATACGGTGTAACGCCACCTGTTTGGTCGCCAAGCGATGTGTGGCGGTACTGGACGCCTTCCAAGATGACAATAACCACGTTTCGTCTCGCCCGGTCCAGCTTTCGGGTAATCTGCACCGCATCGAACGACGGTACCTCGCGCTTGGGATTAACGACGCTTCTGTAGTCCGGGACGAGTAAGCTCAACACGGCGCGCACTTGCGAATTGTGGCGAAGCCCGACCGCGCCGATTTCGGACGAGCTACGTCTGACCAGGGAAGGCCGAACAACGGCAGCAACAAAACCCAGACTAATACAAACCGCGATGCGCAAAGCAAAACGGCGGCGCTCATAGACCGGCAGTACCGGCCGCGCTAGAACGAAGAAGAAAAACGCCAGCGCAACAGCACTCGGGGCAAGAAGCATAACGGCTGCCACCGGCATTTCGATAAGATTGACGCCGATCATATAGAGCGCGCTCGCCGGGGCACGAACCAATGGCAGGAGAACCCTAGGCAGAATCTGTGTTCCTGTCCTGATTAGCCAACCGGCGTTCATTACGGACCACGTACACACAATAGCGGCGAGGATAGCGGCTGAACGGGCGACCCACCGTTTCGGCCAGCGGAAGCAGACGAGCGATAAAATCGTTTCTACCAGCAGGAAAAACGAGACATCGGACAGTATCCAGCCTAAGTAGTCACCGGTAAGGTTGTAGCGGTACGAGTGAAAGAGCTTGACCGCGAGCGTACAGAACAGCGCCCCCAGCATAATGACGCTGTGAGCGCGCGAAACAAGCAATTGCCAGACGGACCGAGTCCACCTGTTTTCACGAAGCTTAGACCCATTCTCTGAACACCAAGGAGCCATTAGGAGTAAGGGTAGCACGAGGGCAAGCAAATAGCAAGGTGCTTTCGGTTTGCGTAACTCATAATGGGGTAGATGGCCAACACTAGCTGCGAGCGTAGGGCAAGGTAAACAGCAGCACATGTCAACTTATTTGTTCTTGTGCTTGAGCGATAATCAGTACAATATTTAGTGACTGACTATATTGTACTCTATTACTCTAACAAAAGGTATAAGTAATCATATGGTCTGTTAGTTTGTTGCATCTTGTAGAGCGTAACTTCCTAAGCGATTGGTTCTTTGGCGGTCACGGCCGAATAGGGTAACAAAATGCATTTGTGGAAAAGCTGTTACTTTGTGCGTGCTATTTATGCACCCATTCGTTTACCCCTAACCGCAGGCCCCTATTCGGTGTGAAGTTGCATCCTCTTCAACGCTTCGCTTAACAGGTTATCCCCATGTGGTATCTTGGTTGGTTGGCTCAGTGGACCCGGCCGAAACAGACTTGCGTGTTGGCCCTGAGCCGCTATAATCTGGGGTCATGTCCAGGTTTGGGGCGCGCAGCGGCAGTGTGGCTCGGCCGTGTCGAACAATGCTCCCGTGGGGTTGCAACAAAGAAAGTTTCGGAAGGGTAAAAGTGGCTGATCTGGAAGAAGAGTTGTTTGTGGGTATTGACGTTGGCAGCAGCTTCGTACACTGCGCGGTCCTGTCGCACGGGGGTCAGATAGTGTACATGCCGAAGCCGATCATGCACTTTGCGAATCCTATCGGTGCCGTGAAGGAGGCGTGGTCTGATATTGTTGCAAGCCTTGGGGTAGACAAGATAACGAGCACAGCCTTGACGGGTAGCGGCGCCGAGTCGTTCCCGAAGGTTATGGAGGGCGTAACGTACGTTTTCGATAGCGTAGCCATTCCGAAGGGCATGGCCTTGGCAAGTCCCGGGGTGCGCTATGTTTTCCATATCGGCGCCAAGGATGCGTATTTCTTCGAGCTCAAGCAGGTCAATGGTCGGAAGATGATTCAGGAGTGGAGAACTGGCACGAAGTGCGGCGGCGGCTCCGGCACTCTTATTGAGAAGCAGTGTCGGCGGCTGTTTGAGGGAGAGGTTCGCAGTCCGGAGTTGCTGGACCCCGGCTGTGCGACGAGCCCGGCCGAACGAGAAAGCGTGCGCATAGGTAACAGGTCGAAGTTGCAGGCGAGACTCGAGGAGATGTACCGACGTGCGGAAGAGGAGGCTGGTAGAGCGGGTGAGCCCAGCGAGTTTCTCGCACGGTGTGGCGTTGTTATCCAGTCTGACCTCATCCACAAGCAGAACGAGGGAGCGCCCAGGGAAGACAACCTAGCGGGTCTGTTCCGCACGGTGGCCAGAAACTACAAGATTGATGTTCTTGGCGCACGTGACTTTGATGTGAGGCCAGGGACAAGTGAGGCGGTGGTGAGCGGCGGCGTCTTCGCGAATGACCTTATCAGGAAGAACCTCGAAGAATTCCTGGGACTACCGATCAGCAGAGCGGAGCATTACAACGGGATCGCAGCGATCGGTGCTGCTCTGAAGGCGATCGAAGAGAACAATAGGTTCGTTTTCAGCCTCGATCAGGTCGACAGGATCGCAGCCTACAGCCGGGAGAAACGCAAATACGCGCCGTCGTTGGTTGGGTCGCTTGCGCGGGTGTACGAGCGAAGTCAAGAACTTGCAGAGGCGGTTCAGCCGGGAACAGAGGTCGTGCTCGGCATAGACGGGGGCAGCACGACGACAAAGGGCGCATTGGTCGAGCTGAGAACGGGCCGGCTGCTTGACAAGTTGTACATTAAGACGCATGGCAATCCGGAAGAATCCCTCAAGCGCGTCTTGAAGTATCTGAGCAGACATAGGAGTAAGGTTATCGTGCGGGGTGTCGGCGCCACCGGCTCAGCAAGAAAGCTATATGAAAAGATACTCGTCAGCAAGAAGAAGTCGGAGCAGCTTGTCGGCGAGGGTGTGGAGCTTGCCGACCGTGTGACTGACGAGATTACCTGTCATGCCCTTGGCGTCAAACACTGCAATCCGGAGGTCGATACGATTTTTGAAGTGGGCGGCCAGGATATGAAGTTCACGAGCTTCGCGCCGGATGGGACGGTAAAAGAAGCGAAGATGAACTATAGCTGCCAGGCAGGATCGGGCCAGACGCTGGAGAATATGGCCGACGTCATAGACCTCTGTGTTGAGGATTCGCTGCAGGAAGCCGCCCTGAAGGCCGAGCGGGTCCCGATCATCGACTCGACCTGCGGGGTCTTCATGGAGATGGATGAAAACAGGCTGATTGCGGAGGGTTTCAGCAAGGAAGAGATCGCCGCGGCCATTGTCAGGGGGACCGCGGCGAGCTACTACTATAAGTTTGTTGGAGGCTCCGGCCACGGGGGTCAAAAGTGCTCGGCCCAGGGAGGGCCGCCTTTGGGTAAGGCCTTTCTTGCTGCTCTGGCGCAGGTCACGGACAAAGAGATAGAGGCCTATCCGCACAGGGAGATGTTCGGAGCATGGGGCCAGGCGCTCGACATTATTGAGAATATCAAGCGTTTTGAAGCCGAGGGCAGAAAATGCGAGTCCGCGTTCAGGGGTTGGGACCTGGTGGATATGCCCTTCGACAAGCGGACCGTCTCTTGTAAGGAGCTGTTCAGGGAAAAGTCGTGCGGCATGAGGGATTGCCAGCTCGAAGTTTTCTCGATTGAGGATGACGAAATCATAACAGGGGGCTTTTGCCCGAGGGGAAACTCCGAAGCCGCGGGGCGGCCGAAGACAAACTACGTGGATAGATATCACAGGATATACGAAAAGCACTTCAAGAAGCAGGGTTGCTTGCAGCAGGAGCTGGCCACCCTGGGGGAGGAGAAGGAAATCCGCAGGACAGTGGGGATCAAGAGAAGCACGGCGACACTCGGAGAGAAGGGCATTTGGAGTGCCGCCTTGCTCAGAAGGCTCGGTTTCTATCCGGTTGTGTCCCCGCGGACCAATAAGGCAATTGCGAAGCTGGGTGTGGACAACTCACGGACGGAGTTCTGCATCGCGCGGAAACTCGCGACCGGGCACGCGGCGGTGCTGAGCAGGGACCCGCATGTCGATTACTTGTTCAACCCAAGTTTCATCGAACGGAGGATGGACAGCCCGCCGGATTTGAAATACTGCATCTACACCGAATCGGAAGGTTACATCCTGAACGACGTCCTCTCACTCGATAAGAGCAAGCAAATCAACCCCATCGTGCACTTTGGGGACGGCGGGCTTCTTGTTCGGCAGTTGAGGAAAGAATTCGACAGGCTGGACCTTGGCTTCACGGCGAGGCAGATCAGGGAGGCTATTAAGTATGCCGATGACGCCGAGGCCAACTTCAAAGAGGAACTTTGCGCCGAGGGTGATAAGTTCCTCAAGAGGGTCGAGGCAGGCAACGAAAAGGCGTATGTCGGTATCGGCAGAGATTATGTCTTGCTCGATCCGGAGGCCAGCTCCAACTCCGGGAGCATGTTCTCGCAGATTAGGGGCCTGGATTACATCCCGCAACTGTTCTTGGAGCACAAATTCGCTGATATTCCGCTTGACGGCGTGGTCGAGAACGAGTTCTGGGTGCAAAGTGTGAAGATACTGAAAGCGAATCTCTATGTCGCGGATCATCCGAATCTGTTTGCGATCAGGATGATGAATTTTGCTTGCGGGCCGGACAGCTTGAAGATTTACCAGGAGGAAAAGATACAACAAGCGGCGGCTAAACCGATCCTTGTCCTGCTGACGGACGCCCAAACGAACAACGCTCCGTTTGTCACGAGAACCGAAGCGCACGAGAGAGTGGTCAATCAGAGCAAGCAGCGCAAGCTGAGAATCGAGCAACTGAAACGACGCCCACGTGATCGCTCCGAAGAGCGAACGTGGCTGATTCCCTATATGGGGGATGCAAGCTTCGTCGGAGCGGCGGGGCTGAGGTACTTCGGCGTGGACAGCACGGTTTTGCCGACGAACACGCAGCGCGGCTACGAAATCGCCCGGCGCCATATCTATACGGAAGTCTGCCATCCACTAAAAGGTGTGGTCGGTGACGCCATCGGCTTTCTGGAAGAGAAGATCGAAGAAGAAGGGGCGGACTACGTGAAAAAGCATTACCTCGTGATGCTGCCGACGACGAGCGGGCCGTGCCGATTCGGAAAATATACCGAATTGGTGAGGGAATTCCTGGACAGAGACGGCCTTCGGGAGATCCCGGTTGCCGGTCCCTCCTCGGAGACCGATTATCTCGATATCCCTTTCCCGCGAAAGCTGAGCGCCTCGGACAAGATGCGAATGCAGCGCATGCTGTTCAAGGGGATCAAGGGATCTGATTTGCTGGAAGATATCTTCTTGCGATTTCATCCCTACGCCGAAGATAAGGCATCCATGGGGGCGCTGAGGCAGGAACGGCTACGCGAATTGGAAAGGGTTGTGGAGGGGGGCGCCGAGACCCCGGCCCTGATCGAGTGGGGCGAGAAAACCGTCTCTTTGTTCGAGGGGTGTAAGCTGCGCGGCGGCGAACGCTTCCCTCTGGTGCTCTACATCGGCGAGATCTACATGCGGCAGCACGATCCGTATACGAACTTCGTGATTCGCCAACTCGAGGAAAGGGGCCTGGAAGTGGTCCGGGACCCTGTGACGGATTGGCTCGATTACGTCAACAAGATGAACGTGAGGAATGCCAGACGAGACCTCGGCTTGCGACTGAGAGAGTTCCGGTTCGGCGATGCGCTGAGGGTGGCGGGCAAGTACGGCAGGTCCGTTTTGAAGTCCAAATACATGTCGTCGGTCGAACGCAGAATCGCCGAGCCGTTTCACGAGGTGCTCGACGGCAGGCATGTGCTCCCGAAGCCTATCCGGATCATCGAGGCGTTGGAAAGGAATCACGAGTATCATGGCAACATCGAAGGAGAATCACCCCTGAGTGCGGGGATCGCCTACCACGTTATGAACGACCTGGTCCAGCCGCACGGTGATGCGTATATTTGCGGCATCTTTCATGTCGGCCCCTTTACCTGTATGCAGGAGGGCGTGGCGACGGCGAAGATTGAGGCGATGGCGAAGGAGTTGCGCAAGCGCAAGCCGGACTTGGTTTTCCCCATTGTTCATGCCTTCTTCGGAGATTCCCCGAGCGCCAATCTCGATGCGGAAATCGCCGTCTTTACGGAGCAGTGCTACCAGAAGAGAGATATGCTCAGGGAAAAACACGGGCGCCGCCAGGTGCAGAGGAAAACGCCCGGGCGTGTCGGGATTCGCGCCATTGCGACGCCCGAGCCCAGCAGCGAGTCCCTGACAGAACTGAGGAAATAGGCGGTTTTCGCAACGCGTGTCTCAGCGGTGCCTTACGGTCCGGGCAGGGCGTGGGTTATTTTGATGACCACCGGATTCGGCCACTTGGTGTTGTTATAGATTCGCTGGGCGCGCATCGCCGTGATGTGTAGGCCGTCACCCTCCTGGGTCCACGTCGCTCTCGGATTGACCTTGGGTTGATATTCGAGGACGCGACCCGACTGGCCGAGTATTTCAATCTTGCTCGTGTCGGTGGCGCGGACGCTCTTGAGCGTGAAGGTTTTCCGTTCCCCTTTCGGCCAGTCGATTTTTGTGATAAACGCGTACACGGTGTTTGCATCTTTGGCCCTTGTGAACCAGATTTCACCCTCACGAATGACGTGCCAGGGCCGGATGTTGTAGATCGCCTCGCCGTTGATAAAAAGCCAGAGCGCCAATTCACGGATTCGCCGTTCCTGCTCGAACGGGATCTCGCCGTCGGGGGTCGGGCCGACGTTCAGCAGGAAGTTGCCGCCCTTGGCGCGGATTTCTATGAGCATCTCGATCAGTTGCGTGCCTGATTTATAGTCTTCGTTAGTGGGTTTGTAGTGCCACTGCGTGCCGAGTGTATAACAGGCCTCCCACGGGCCCGGCATGGGTTGGTCCGGCGTTTTCTGCTCGGGCGTCTCCATCTGGCCTCGCGTAATGACGAGATTCGGCTGAAGTTGCCACGCCAGTTCCTTGAGCCCGTCTGGCTCACCGTCGATAAAAAGCAGGTCGATGGGGCCATAGCGGGTCAATAATTCGCGGAGCTGGGCCTTGTTGTGCGCCATCAGTTCGGGATTATTCGCGGGCAGCGCCTCGGGCCGACGCCGGCTGATGTCTTTGCCCTGCTTATGCAGCATCCAGAAATCGTCCGGCGAGAAGTAGAAGCCGACGCTGATGCCGTGCCGGCCAAACGCCTCGACGATCTGGCGCGCGATATCGTGGGCGTAGGGCGTGTTTTTGATATTGAAATCAGTGGTTTTCGTGGCGAACATGCAAAATCCGCTATGGTGTTTGGTCGTGAAAACGACATATTTCATGCCGGCCAGCTTGGCCAGGCGGGCCCAATGGTCGGGATCGAACTTCCTGGGATAGAAGCTCCCGGGCAAATCGTTGATGAACCGGTCGAGATAGTCATCCGAGGCCCCGACCATCGAATGGCTGATGACCGAGCCCAACTGTGAGTCGACGCTCCAGTGGATGAACATGCCGAGGGCCTGGTCCATGAACCAGTCTTCGCGTTCCGGCTTGTTGGTGATCGGGGGGGCTTCTGAGTCGGTACGGATGTTCGTGGCCGCACAACCGGCCAGCAGCACGATGGCAATAACCAACGTCGAAGCTCTCTTGAGATAATCCATTTTCCTTATTCCCTTTTTGTGACAACGGGCAATCACCGCCCGGGCAGAGCACAAATGGGTCAGCGCATCTGTTTCAGCAGCTCTTTTCTGGCCTGAACGCGGAGTTTGGCGTTCTCGTAGCGTCGCTTTTCTTCATCATTTTGAGGCAGTATTGGCGGAGCGGCGGTTGGCTTCTTGTCTTCGTCCAGAGCGACAAAGGTTAAGTAAGCGGTTGTGGCCATGACTTTTTGGCCGGTGTACGGGTCTTCCCGGATGACCTGGACGCCGACTTCCATTGACGAGCGGCTGACGTAGTTGACCGTCGCCTTGAGGGCGACGTGGTCCCCGATGCGGATCGGCTCTTTGAAGGCCAGCGAGTCGATCCCTGCGGTAACGACTTCTTTGCCGCAGTGTCTTTGTGCCGCCATGGCCGCCACCATGTCGATCCAGGCCACGATGACGCCGCCGAAGGCCGTGCCCTGTGGGTTTGCCTGATGTGGCATAATGAGATACCGGCTTTCGACCGCGCTTTCGCCGGGACTTTTGCCTTTTCCGTTTGTCATTTTCTTCTCAATCAGGCGGATGAACTCAGAATTCCACCGTCGGCACTTCCGTTTTCGCCTGCTCGGTGGCCTCGAAGTATTCGACCTTTTCCACGCCGGCCCGTTTGCAGAAGAAAGAGCCGAAGAATTGCCGGGTGTAGGAATTGAGTTGCTTGGCGGCCTCGTTATACCGTGTCCGTGCGACGTTAATACGGTTCTCCGTCCCCTCGAGCGCCACCTGGAGGTCCAGGAAGTTCTGGTTCGCCTTCAGGTCCGGATAATTCTCCTGCAACATCAGAAGGCGGGACAGGAATCCGGTCAATTGGTTGGATGCCTCGATCTTTCCCGCTCTACTGCCGGCCTGGAAGTATTTCTCCCTGGATTTGGCAATGTTCTCGAACAGCTCCTTTTCGTGCTCGGCGTACCCTTTGACCGTGTTGACGAGATTCGGGACAAGATCAAGCCGGCGTTGCAGGGCGGCGTCGATGTCCGACCAGGCCTTTTCCGCGCCCTGCTCGAGGTCTACTGCTTTATTGTAGCCGGCGATGTACCATCGGAAGATGCCGACTCCGACCAACAGAAGAACAATCAATATTGCGATCAGGACGACCCATACTTTGCCAAAGGATCTCATTTTATGTTACCTCCCTGTTTCTGACCATTGTGGACAATACTTTGCATGTTGATGTTACCAGCCTCCACTTGCTCCGCCGCCACCGAATCCGCCCCCCATGCCGCCGCCGAAGCCTCCGAATCCGCCCCCGAAGCTGCCGCCCCCGAAGGAGCCGGACCGGCCGTAGCCACCGTGGCCCCCGAATCCCGCGAACATGAACGGAAGCAAGAACCACATCCCCATCCCTCTGGCCCCTCGACCGAAGATCAGGAACAGAAAAATCAGCAACGGCAGAAGACTACAGCAGGGCAGGCCTCTTCTGACGTTTCTGCGCCTACCAGCAGGCGGTGCTATCTTCGGCATGCCGGTCAGAGCAATGCCAGCTTCGCCGGCTATCTTTTGGACGATTGTCAAACTGGCTCTGTAAATTCCCTCGCTGTAATCGCCTCGCTTAAGATATGGCACGAGGACCTCTCTGCCGACGCGCCCGCAGTACTGGTCCGTGATGAAGCCCTCCAAGCCATAGCC
>Ga0209427_10002735_pt1 | contig 20739 bp, 10 predicted proteins | sample DeeMarSWOR136_30_FD_187465 | JGI IMG/M metagenome (GOLD analysis project Ga0209427, IMG submission 187465) | Marine sediment microbial communities from White Oak River estuary, North Carolina - WOR-1-36_30 (SPAdes) (version 2) | ecosystem: Environmental > Aquatic > Marine > Intertidal zone >...
CTTTCTTCTTGCTGGTCAAGCATATTCACAGAATTCTAACAGTCTATTAGCAAATTTAATCAAAAAGCAAGATTATCGTTCAAGACGAATTTCTTCTTATGATAGAACTGGCGCCAATCGAGATTTTTATTCTATCGAACCAGGGAAAAAGTTAACTTTGGCAGAAATTCAGGGACCAGCAATTATTCATCATATCTGGGTGACCATATCGGCAGAACCATTTTATGGAAAAAAGATCATCCTAAGAATGTACTGGGACGGCGAAAAAAACCCCAGCGTTGAAGCGCCAATTGGCGATTTCTTTGGTGTTGGTCATGGATTGAATCGTAATTATGCGTCGCTGCCGTTTATCTGTACTTCACAAGGCAGAGCCAGAAACTGTTTCTGGCAAATGCCATTCAGAAAATCAGCCAAAATTGAAGTGACAAATGAAGGTACAAGAGCAGTTGGCTCTTTTTATTATTATGTTGATTATCGAGATGTGAAAGACTTGCCTGCTGATACGCGGTACTTTCATGCCCAGTATCGACAGGAATTCCCACCACAGCAGGCAAGATTTGAAACAGGGCAGCCACAGGAAAACCTGGATGGAAAAAATAATTATTTGTTCCTTGAAGCAGAAGGAGAGGGACACTATGTCGGTGTAAGTTACTCTATCCTGAACAGAACTTCTGGCTGGTGGGGAGAAGGTGACGATTTTATCTGGGTGGATGGAGAAAAATTCCAGAGCTTCAATGGCACGGGATCGGAAGATTATTTTTGTGATGCCTGGGGCATGCGGGAAAGTCAGTCCCTTTTCTACGGCTGTCCGTTGCAGGAGCCTGGCTACGATCCTGGCGATAAAGCGACGGTGTATCGATTTCATATTACCGATCCGATTCCTTTTGCCAAATCAATTAAAGTCAGTATTGAACATGGTCACGCCAACAATCGATCGGACTACTTATCAAGCGTAGCCTATTGGTATCAAACCGAACCGCATAAAAGGTTTGCCGTGATACCCCCGGTAGAAGAACGTTTGCTCTTTGCTGTTGAAATGGATCCGAATACTTTGAAATTTTCTGATTTTCAAATCTTCACCAAACATGAAAATATTTTAACCATGGTAGATAGCCTGCTGCACTATGATCAAACGGGTAACAAACTAAGTGCGTTAGGAATCAGCTTTAGAAACGAAGGAGAAAAAATCACGTTAGCAGTGCCCATTCCAGCGACTGAAACGTACCATGCAAAAGTGTTGTGCTCAAAAGGACTGGATCGGGCTAAATTTAAAATTGGATTTGAAAATGCAGAATTAGTAAGCCTGGATGGATATGATGAAGCAGATAATAAGCTGGTTGAGGTTGACCTGGGTGAAGCAATCCTTGATGAAGGTAAACAAAAGTTTATTATCCAGTGTGAAGGAAAAAATTCAGCTTCCCAGGGCAGGCGAGTTCAATTAGTCTCGTTAAAATTAGAGCCTGAAAGAGAATTTATTAACGAATGGTATGTCATTGGTCCCTTTGATAATCCCATGGGTAGCTATGATACCGAAGGTTTGATGATTCCTTACCCACCAGAAAAAGAGATTAAATTAAAAGATAGTTACAAAGGCAAAGGTGGTATCGATATCAAATGGCAGAAACGCCAGGCTGATGAACAAGGTCTGGTTAATTTTGAAAGATTTTTTGATCCCAAAAATTACACCGTTGCCTATGCTGTAACTTACATCTGGTCACCTGATGAGAGAAAGACGAAAATTTTTGCAGGCAGTGATGATGGAATTCGAATCTGGCTTAATGATGAACTCATTCATCATCATCTCGTCAAACGGGGGCCAATTCCTGATAACGATATAATTGAAGGAGTTTTGAAAAAGGGCTGGAACAAGCTGCTGGTCAAAGTTGAACAGGGAGAAGGCTGGTGGGGATTTTACCTTCGTATTCCTGATCCGAACAAGGAGTTGAAATTCAGTGTGGATAAGAACTAGACAAGGTTTATCATATAGGGGATAGTGCAAGTACAATGAAAACGAAATTTTTAATCACAATCATCCTGGTATTGATAATCATAATACCAATTTATTCACAGCAGGAACCTCAATGGGTGTCCCTGCCGGACATGCCCACTGCGAGAGTTGGACATTGTTCGGTGGTATACCAGGACAAGGTGTGGATTATTGGTGGAAAGAACCATATTAACCGACCGATAAAAAAAGTTGACTGCTTTGATTTAAAAAACGGTACCTGGGAAGCGGATGTCTCTGAATTGCGGCATGCGCGTTTATATGCGACTGCTGCCGTATATGAAAACAAAATTTTTGTGATCGGGGGTTATAATAATCACCAAATATTGAGTTCAGTTGAGTATTATGACTCATCCGGCGGGGAGTGGAAGGAATTTATCCCACTTCTTCAACCCCGTGAAGGAGCAGATGCCGTTGTTTTTGATGGTAAATTATGTGTGATAGGCGGTATGAATATCAGGGGAACTATCCCAATGCTATTGGACACTGTTGAGTATTTGGATGGAACAACCCAACCCTGGCAGAAATCTACAACCTGGATTTTGCAAAAACCCCGCGTTTTTATGCAATCCGTTGCCTTAGAAGATTATGTTTATACATCAGGCGGGCTTTTATTTGATTTTGAACTAAACTCGGTTGAAAGATTCGGGAAATATACTGGAGCTGAATTCCGGCGCTCGTTACCAACACCCAAATTTTACTTTTCTGCAGTTCGAGTGGGTAACTATATGTACGTCCTCGGTGGAATTGGTCAAGATATTATCGAGGCTCGCGATGATTCAATCTATTATTACAAACCAGGTAATGATGAGTGGCAAGCATTACCGATTACCCTGTCGCAACCTCGAGCCGGGCTTAGCACGGTTTGTTATGAAGAGAATATTTACATGTTTGGAGGAATTGATTCAAATCTTAGAATATTGAACCAGGCAGCGATGTTGACTGGAATTCCCACCGGTATCCCAACATCAGTTGTGCCGAAAAGTCAATTTGTCACGCAGCCGACTGAACACAGCTTGGTTCATAACTATCCCAATCCGTTTAATTCGGTGACAGTGATTACTGTTCAGGTTGCGAAACAGGAACACCAATTGCAGCTTGTGATTTTTAATATAATTGGAGAACCAGTTCGTTCATTCCATTTAAATTCGCCGTCCCCGGGAGTTTATCAAATTCAATGGGATGGTCGCGATGAGCATGGTCGAATAGTCGAATCAGGGATTTACGTGGCGAAATTGCGCTCTGATAAAATGCACAGAACTATTTTAAAGTTATCTTTTATTAAATGAAAAAGGTGCTATGCTGAAAATAATTTTTATCGTATTCATTATAATTCTCTTAAATTCTTTTTCTCTCTTATCACAAACACAACAGGATCTATTTCAACAAATGATGCGGGCATTTCAAAATCTCAAATTTGAAAACGCCGAGAAAATTGCAAAACAAATTACTGCTGATTATGAATCCCATACCCTGTCCGAGCTTGTTGAGGCGCATAAAATTCTTGGCGTCATCGCGTATCAACGGGACATGAATTTACAGGAAGCACAACTTCAATTTGAGCAAGCACTGTCCATAGATCGAAAAGTCCAATTAGATTCAGTTTACGCTTCGATTAAAACGATTGGTTTCTTTAATGATATCAAATCAAAATTCATCTCTCGACCAGTCTACAATGAAGTCGAGCAGAATATTCACTATCGCTATCTCATCCAGCCTGATCCTCGACCTGGAGCCACTTTACGATCCATGGTTCTCCCTGGATGGGGACAGTTTTATAAAAACGACAAAACAAAAGGATACATTTTCATAACGTCCACCGCCACATTCGCTTTAACAACAACGCTATTTCATTTCATGCAAAAAAACGCGCACGATGATTATTTAAAGGCAACAGAGCCTGGTGTCATTGAACAGAAGTATGACAAATACAACCGGTTTTATAAACTTCGGAACAATGTGGCTATCGCAACGGCAGGAATTTGGCTATATGCTTTTTTCGATGCGTTGATTGCGGAACCAAAACCAGCCAATAAGCCGGTCAAAATTTCATTCGCTGTTGATAAACATCCTTCTATTTGCGCCCAAATCTTTTTTTAGCCTGAATGGTTCGCGCACCATGATAAATCATGGTGCTGATTCAAATGATATTGAATTATACCTATTAAAGTATAGGATTTCGTACTGATTCCATCGCTTGTAGCGATGGAATCAGTATATTAATAATTTTACACTGAAAAATTAACACTAATAAAGTATAACACCACAATTTATTGTGGTGTTAATTTCCACCCACCTGTCAAATCATGCCCCAAACCAAAATTTTATGAATCAATTTGCTTTTTTGTAAAATCACCCCCAATTCCCCTTATTGTGCAAATTATTCTCTGTTGTGAAAAGTTTACACAATAAACCGTAAATAGACTTTTTAAGATTACTTTTATTACGATCAAACAATTTATTAATTACTATTATCTTATCCATCGTAGAAATCATGCTTATATCATAATATGATATTGTGGTCTGCAATTTGCATATTTACATTTTGTTTAAGAACGAAGAAGTAACAAATACTACTGGCTTGTTGTGAAATTATAGCAGCGAGCAAGATGGATACCTCACGATCACCGGGGCTTCGTTCTCATACCAATTATTATTAATCCACCAATCATTTTCTCACTATTCAAAGGAGGAGCTATGAGAAAAAAGCTACTGCTTTTAGTGTTGATTGTTCTCACCTCATCACCAGTGTTAAGCTTTGATAAATCCCAATTTGATATTGACATGAAGAATGGGGCACTCACTCTCCAAAAAGCCTCTGGAATTGGATATGTGGGTCGAGAACTCAAAAAATCTGTTGGCGAAATAACCTTGATTCAAGGGGGGTATTTTACCTTTGGCACCAATCAAGGACTTTCTGCCGAAAATCTCGATGACCATTGTGGCATCACTTTTGGTCATCCTTATGCGCTCACGTCCTATCCACTACTTTCCGTAGATGGGAATTGGGGGAAAATCGAGACATTCTTTGATATTTATGATTCCCAGCCCGTTGTTAAGGGGGATAGCCTGGTTCTCAACTATCGAAGTGAAAACATGTTTCAGCTTGATTTTTGTCTTATTGCCGATTCAACAGGTCAAAAAATGACTATCATTTCTTCAGTAACAAATCTTGATAACCAGGCTCATACTCTTGGACTGGGACTCATATTCGATCCAGGTCTGGGAAAAAAAGGAGATGGATGGGCCGAAATTGGGGAGCAGACAGTCTTGAGAGATACGCTGTTTTCCGGAAACTCAGTTCCCACACAATTAGCAATCAAAGAGCGCACTGGGCAGATAGATGGCATGAAACTGTCGATCGACCTGCATTCAGTTCCGGATAAACTCGTTCTGGCGAACTGGAACGATGTCTATCAAAATCACAGCCCGAATTTTAATTACTCATTGCTGCGAAAAATTTATGATTTAGTTTTGAAGATGATCTGGAGCGAAGACTCTGTTTCTCCCGGCGCGACTTTGTCCAAAACCGTTGTATTTGATTTGCAGCAACCTGATTTTAATGCACCGCTTTTCATGCGTTGGGACTTGCCCGGTTTCTTATCCATTGAAAACAACCTGCTGTTCCCCCGATCGTTTGATTCGTATGTTGAAATCGCCAATTTAACCTCAAATCCTAAAAACAATCTATCCCTCAATTTTACATTTTCCAGTGAATTGTTCAGCGATATCTCGGAGCACACCATTAATATTCAAGCCGATGAAATAATTTATCAATCGGTTAGCATGAAATCGAAGGAGAGATATGAGGATAAAATAGTTGATCTTTCAGTTGCGGTGAGTCAAAATGATCAACTTTTAGATTCTATTTTTCGTCAGGTATATGTGCCGGCAGTGCCAGTATCGGATACCGGTCTTGTCTGCACGATTGATACGGTAATGACTTCGGCATATCCAGAAATTCAGTTTACTTTTGAAGCCCAGGTGGAAGCAACCGGTCAAAGACTTTTCAACCTGGCGTCCGAGAATGTTTTCTTGTACGAGAATGGGGGTCGAATAAATGAATTTGCAATAGGAAAAGATACGACTGGGGGCGTGACAATGGCGGATATCGTGTTCGTGTTGGATTGCAGCGGCAGCATGGGAGATGATATTAACGCCGTGAGAAATAATATCAATGAGTTCTGTGATAGCCTGGTGGCACGAGGTGTTGACTTTAGCCTCGGCGTGGTTACGTTTTCCACAACGATTGATGCGGTGCATGATTTTACCAGTGATGTTGAGCTATTTAAAAGCTGGTTGGCAAATATTCATCTGTGGGGTGGTCGCGAGAATTCGCTTGGCGCTTTGTACAAGGGAACTGAGCTGTCATTTCGTCCCCAGAGCAAGCGGACGTTTGTCTGGATCACCGATGAAGATTATCCAGTCAAGCCTGAAATTGATCTGACGGTTCAGGATGTCGTCGAACGGCTGCTCCTTTATGATGTGACAGTTCACTCTATCAGCGAACCCTCGTTGCAAACCCAATGGTGCAATCCAATTATTGAGCCGACAGGGGGTAATTTTTACAGTATTCACGGTAACTTCAGGGATATTCTTCTCGACATCAGCCGCATGAAGGCGATGAGCCGTTACCTGGTTTCCTACACATCTCCAGGTGCGATTCCGGGTATCAATAATATTAAACTCGAAGTCCATTATGCCGGTCTTGGCGGTTTTGGTTACGCCGAATATCAACATGGCGGCATGGGAAATCTGGCAAAAAAGTCATTAGCCTGCTATCCCAATCCCTTTAATCCCATCATTCAAATTGCGATCAATATGGAAGACTATAACCAGGGTTCTGTTGAAATTTTCAATATTCTCGGGCAGCGCGTTCGGGCATTTTCATTGAACCAAACTGATCAAAATAACCGAGTGATTTCATGGGATGCAAGGGATAATTACAATCACGAAGTTAATATCGGCACTTACTTTGTCAGGTTAAAAATTTTCGGAAAAGAGGGAAAGCTGGTCCGGCATGAAACGGCTAAAATTCTTTATCTCAAGTGATGACGGTGGATTTATTCATTTTAAACGATTTATAACTCATATAATTCATTAATTTTCACCACGAAACCACTAAGTAAAAAAGAATCAATAAAATAAATCAAGGGCTAAATTAGAACTCAGTTTTATATGATTAAATTATTATAAATAAACTTAAACTTCGATTTTTATTAGATTGTATCTTCGTGTCTTAGTGGTGAGCAAATTTTTTAGGATAAAAAATCCAACAAAATGGAGGCTAAGATGAAACGAACAATTTTATATACATACCTATTAATATTCTGCATGGGAGTAACTGTTGCGTTTGCAGATGGACTGCTGCTCCCATCGGATGAAAATTATCCGAAAGATCTGATGCAGAATCGACTGACCAAAATCTACGTTAAATTAAGCGGGCAAATTGCCCAGACCGTGGTTTATCAAGAATTTGTGAATGAGTGGCATCAATCGACTGATGCGATTTATTCATTCCCACTACCGCCGGATGCAAGGGCAACCGCTTTCTTTTACTGGCACAATGATGTGTGCTACAAAGCTGTTTTGAAGGTAAAAGAACAGGCAGTGAATCCGGGTACTGGCGAAGGCGGCATCGCTGCGCTGGTCAATAAATATATCGGTAGAAATGGAATCCGGGTTCAATTGAGAAACATTCCCCCCGGTGGAATCCAAAAAGTGGAGCTGCACTATATCAGCTTGTGTTCATATTATGACAGAGAAATGACCTACCAGTTTCCACTGGATACCCAGGATTTCATCAAATATCCCCTGGATTTGTTGTCTGTAATGATTGATTTGAAATCGACCAGCGATATTGAATCCTACGATCTTGTCAATCAATCGGACTGGAATGTGATTAAAAACGATCCGCGCCGTGTGATTATCGAACTGAACAAATCCAAGACCTATTTGAACAGCGATCTGGAATTCAAGTACACCATTCCCAATGACAGCCTGAGTGTCGATTTCTTTTCGGTTGCCAACGATTCCATGGATGGGCATTTTGTGCTCACGATTAATCCCGATGAAACGATTGATTCGTCCAAAATTCTGAAAAAGCGTGTCGTGTTTATGGTGCACAATTCGTCCAGCATGTTTGGCTACAAACTTGATCAAAGCCGGGAAGCTATTTCCCAATGCCTGGATTTGTTAAAACCTGATGAGTATTTCAATATCGTTGTTTTTAATAACAACGTGTACCCATGGCAAAGTCAATTGATAAAGGCGAATTCAGCGAATATCCAGGCTGCAAAGGATCATTTGAATACCATTAGATCGGGTTGGGGCTCAAATATGGGAGCAGCATTGCAGCAGACAATTCCCATGTTTAAGGATAAGAATATGAGTAATTCCATCCTTCTCTTCACCGATGGATTTTCCGTTGTCGATCCTTTAGACATTGAGAGCCGAAATATTAATAATGCAGGAATCTTTTGTATCGGCATTGGGGATGATGTGGATCGGGCAAAACTTGAGATGGTATCGTTGAGAAACTATGGCTTTGTCACCTATGTCGATGAAACGGATAACATTGGTGCAGCGATCAGCCGTGTTTTTCACCAGATCAATCTGCCGATACTGTTGAATACCAACTTTGAATTCGGTCTCTGCGATGCATACAATATTCTGCCTCCAAAGTGCCCATCTCTTTACCAGGGGAATCGTTTCTTTATTACAGGGCGATATAAAAATCCAGGGCTATCTGCATTCTCAATTGCGGGATATTCCACCCAGGGAATGAACGCTTATGATTTCTATCTCGATTTTACGACAGCGACCAATAAAAATAAATTCGCTGAAAGCCTCTGGGCAAAAGAGATGATCGATCAAATTGAAAGGCAGATCGCTGTTTATGGTGAAACTGATTCATTGAAAAACCTGGACATTGATATAAGTTTGAAATATAATATCCGTTGCAAGTATACCGCTTATGTCGCGGATTATGAAACCACTTTGCCGACAAAGGTGATCGAAGAACAGGAGTTTGTGCCAGTGGCAAAATCGTACCTCATCGGAAATTATCCCAATCCGTTCAATAGCACAACGTTCATTCGATTCTATTTAGACAATGATGTCGCTGGAATCAAGTATAAATTCCTTCGTATTTACAACCTGCTGGGACAATTAGTGGCAATAATCGATCTCAGTCATTTGGGTCCAGGCATGCATACCATTAAATTTGATGGACGGGATAACTGGGGGAATGAACTTCCCACAGGGATTTATATTTGTCAGTTGGTTGTTGGGAAGGAGATTAGTACGATTCGGGTAAGTTTAGTGAAGTAAATCTATTCCATGAAGAGCCTGCGGGATGGTTGTAGCCGCCCGCAGGTTATGTCTGATTTAGACTTCTGCAAAATTATTAGGTTTCATTTCGAACGGAACGAAGTGAAGTGAGAAATCTGTATGTTTTATAATACCAATTTGTAAAACAGATTTCTCGCTCCGCTCGAAATGACAATCTATCTTATTTTGCAGATCTCTATGTCTTTGATTTACATAGGAGTCATGAAATGAAGCATACTGTAATCGGTCTTATTTTGATTCTAATGATTGCTTCCAATCTTCATAGCAAGGAAATTCCTTATGGGGAGGAGTTTCAGGCGAATACCTATACAGATGGTTACCAATCAGGACCCGCTATCGTTAGTTTGAAAAATGGTGACTTTGTGTTGTGTTGGAGTAGCGATGAACAAGATGGCTATTGGAGTGGCGTTTTTGGACAGTTGTTTAATAAATTTTGTATTAAAAAAGGAGATGAATTTCAAATAAATACGTACACGACTTATCATCAACAAAACCCTTCTGTGACAACATTCACTGAAAATAAATTTGTTGTGTGTTGGGCAAGCTACCAACAGGATGGTTCTGAAGATGGAATTTTTGGTCAACTATTTGATGAGGTGGGAAATAAAATCGGGAATGAATTTCAAATTAATACCTATACTCAAGATAATCAGAGCTTGCCCAAAATATCGGGATTAACGGATGGGGAATTTGCTGTTTGCTGGATCGATGCTAAGCGCGATGGATCAAGTTACGGAATATTTGGTCAAATTTTTAATGCTGAAGGTTCAAAAAAAGGAGATGAGTTCCAGGTTAACACGACAACCATGTTTACACAATTTAATCCGTCTATTGCTTCACTATCAAATGGTGGATTTATTATCTCCTGGTTTAGCAGCTTTCAGGATGGTTCTGGCGATGGTGTTTATGCACAACTATTTGATCATTCTGGAAATAAAATTGGACATGAATTTCAGGTAAACAGCTATACGTTAAGTGATCAAAATAATCCTGCTGTCGCAGTTTTAAAAGATGGGAAAATTGTAATTTGTTGGGTTAGTTTTGGACAGGGGGGAAACAAAGGTGACATTCTTGGTCAGATTTTCGATGAAACAGGTGTTAAGATTGGAAGGGAATTTCAAGTTAATACTCATACGAATAACCACCAGGACAAACCTGCTTTAACATCTTTATATTTTGGAGGATTTATTGTATGTTGGGAGAGCTTAAATCAGGACGGTTCTGATTATGGAGTTTTTGGGCAAGTTTTTGACAAAGATGGATATAAATTGGGCAAAGAATTTCAGATCAACTCTTACACCTCAAAAGACCAGTATAATGCGGCAGTTGCAACTCTGCAAGATAGTAGCTTTATTGTGTGTTGGGAAAGCAGTGAACAGGATGGATCCTCTTATGGGATATTTGCCAAACACTTTTCAGCACCGATTAATCATAATTTGAATAAATTTTCTTTATGGCAACCTATCAACGATGCTACTTTAAATACAACTCGTCCCACCTTCTGCTGGCAACAGCCAGATAACATCATTGAATACTATTCCTGGGAATTGGTTTTCAATTTATATATTGATACGACTCCAAATTTTGCCAATCCCCAAATTTTTATAAATATAGAAGACACGACTTACACCACCGATTCCCTCGAACCAGGCAAAACCTACTTCTGGAAAGTTCTTGCCAAAAACCTGGCGGGCGATAGCCTGTGGAGTACGCAGCAGGATTGGGGATTTTTTATCAGTCACAATGCAACTTCAGTGGAGACTGCTGATGAAAATGTACCACAGCAATTTGAGTTATTCCAGAATCATCCCGATCCCTTTAATTCCAGCACAGAGATAAAATATTCACTTCCGCAGGATAGATTATCGTATTATGTCACTATGAAAATATATGATATCAGGGGAAGATTGGTGAATACTTTAGTGGATCAGTATCAAACTGCTGGTGCGTATTCTATACGCTGGAATGGAAGAGATAAGAATGGACAGGTTGTTTCCAGCGGAATATATTTTTATACTTTACAGGCAGACAAGTTCAAAACAACTTACAAAATGTTGTTAATTCAATGATCTTACAAAAGGGAATTATGGTATCACTGAATTTAGAATTTTGAGGTAAACAATATGCAATGCAAAATATATAAAAGGATAATTTTGGTATTTGCTCCCATAATCATAATGGGATGCGAGAAGTTGCCGAACAATCCGGTTTGTTTTGAAATGAGTGGGTATGTATATGAATCTAATACTGATCCATCTATTCCAATTAGAGATGCCAAAGTATTGGTCGGGGATGTATACGACATGACCGATTCAACAGGTTATTTCACCATTGATAATATATTGGGTAAGCAAGGTGAGGAAAATACATATAGCTTTATAATCACTCATCTAATGTTTGATACGCTAACTGAGACTGTTGTGATAAAAGCAAATACAAAAAAAGATTTCTATCTTATCAAGAAGGAAGATTTTTTCCCTTTAGCAGAAGGTAATTTCTGGAGATACGATTATAGTTTTAAGGCATATCACATGAATTATAGTTCTTATTTTAAAGGTGAAATAGAATGGAAGGTTATTGAAAGCAAAAATGATTGGCAAAACCTTTGCTCGAGCTATAAAATTATGGAAACATTTACTGGTCATTTCTACTATTACGAAGGTCCAATGTTGAATTGGGATTCTACATATACTGATACGACTTACTTTGATGACAAAATAAGAGAAATTTTTCTGATTTTACAGGATAGATATAATCGACTTGAATTTACAAAAGAAGTCTGGGTAGATGCATCATATTGGTTGCGCTTTAATATAAATAGATATCAGTCTCCCACAATTGGCGATACACTTCATATTCAAGTTGAGAGAAGTTGGGAGTTTCAATATGCAGATTACGTTAGAAATATTGGACTTGTAAATTTTCATTGGTATGGTCACAGCTATCATATTACTGGCGACGAAACTGCTAAATTGATTGAGTATCATATTGTTGGTGATCCTTAAAAATTAATTAACTAAATTTTAGAACATAAAATATTATTTTCAGAAAGGAGAAGTTGAAGATGAAAAAAATTGTTACCATTGTAGTGCTAAGTGTATTTTGTTTTTTGTCTGATGTTTATGCAGATAACATCCTTACGGTTCATGATCCGCTTGCTTATAGCGCCAAACAGGCTTATATCGATACCTGTATTATCGAAATTGAACCGCATGGCAGTTATGTGGAGCAGTCAATTACACTAACATATTCGGATCACGGCCAATATTCATCTGAACAGCAACTGGAGGTTGTTCATTATTTTGAACTCCCTCAGGGTGCTGTCATTGACGATCTCTGGCTATGGATGCCCGATACCATCATGCGGGCAATTGTTCTTGACACCTGGACAGCACAGTCCATTTATGATAGTATCGTTTCTCGAGCGCGGGATCCAGCCTTCCTCTCAAAAACGGGGAGTCAGTTCAAATTGCAGGTTTATCCTTTGATGGGAGGAAGCTATCGAAAGATCAAATTGAATTTTATCGCGCCAACCCGCTGGCTGGGAAATCAGGCAACAGCGGCAATACCATTACGGATGATAAAAGCCGATCCAACTGAAACACCGATGACAATAGTCTTCCGAACAAAAGATGATTCTTGGGGCGAACCTTTCTTCATCGAGTTGCCAGGCGCTAAATTTAAGGATATTGGCGATTCTTTGGGATATCATTACAAAAAAATTCATATCCAGTATACTTCTGAGCTCGATCAATTAAATTTGGCATATCAGCAGTCTTTTGTAGATGGGTATTTTTTCCAGAGTCATCCCTGGAAAGCGGACACAAGCTATTTTCAATTGGGCCTAAACGTGCCTGAAATTTTTAATATCACTCCCGATACTTCTACTCACCATTTCCAACTCGGAATTGATTTAAGTGGCTACTACAATAATAAACCTGATGAACTCATCTATCGCCTGCGCAATTTATTACCCAATGCGCTACGACCCGAAGATACATTTCTTCTATCGGCAGCCGCAGGAGGTGTTTTTGAAAAAATAACGGATACACCATTGCCTGGCGATAGCGCACATATCGCTCAAGTTTTAAACAAATTGCAGCAGAGTTGTGTCTTAGATAGCGCAGTTTCGAACCGAAGAAAATCGATACTATATTGCGATCAGCTTGGAGCAAAGTGTTGGAAATTTCAAGGAATTACAGCATTAGCGCAGATTGAAATAAAGGATGATATTCTGCATTGTCTAGATGATTTTCAGAATTTCGATGTTGTTGCATCCTATGAACATGGTCATGAATATGTATTAAGCCCTGAAGAAGCGGATAGCGTCATATCTAGCTTAAATTATTTTTTTAAAATAGGAGGGCATTTCTTGACCTTTTTCGACTATAATCGAGACCGTGGCAAAGAGAAAATTGCGACACACCACATTTCTGGATTAAAAACAAAAAGTAGTCATATCAGGGGCTATATTCATGGCGTTCCGACAGGAAGAATCGGGCGTTATTTTCCTGCCAGTGTGTGGGCGAATACAGTTAATGAATTAACTTATGACCCAAATGATAAAGTGATTATTGAAGTTGTTGATGAAGCGGGTGAGCCAGTTATCATTTCCTTGCCAATCGAGAATGGTCTTTTGGTAGTGAGTGGAATATGGTCGTTCGGCGATGATGATGCGATGCGAGCTACTTTTGGCAAACCGCTTTTGGGTCTTACAAATTTAAGCAGCTATTACCAGTTACCAGAACTGTTGGATAGCTTAGCCATGAATCACAAACGCAATCCTTTTGATCGGGCGATTATATTAAGCAATTCAGATACGTTAATTGCTCCTGAATTAGCTCCCCAGTTGGTATCAAATTACCTGCAGCGATTTAGTAAACCATTACCCCGATTTCAAAGCATCAATTTGCTGGATGGAGAAGAATTTACTCCTCTCTATGTCCAGATCGAAGATTCTTATTATTATGGCAATGGCTATTATTTGAAGCTTTTATCGGACAGCACAAAAGGAGTTCATTTTGAATTGTTTAACCAGGATTGGGATCAAATTCAGTCGGCGCTTGATGCGCAAGCTCCGCCTCCTCGTGAGAATTTTTCAATTGATTTTGAAATCGATAATGGGATTGGCACTCTTTTAAATGAAATGGAGGTTGCGCCTGATCCGTTCAATATAATGAAACCTTCATTTTTCATCGGCAACGTTCAGGGTTTGTATTCAATTAATGCCAATATCAGGACAAATTTTGTGGGCATTGACAGCTTGTTCGAAGTGGACCTGTCCTTCCAAATTGAAACCGACTCATTGAAAAAAAGTGATATTTTGCCAAAGATGTTCGCCAATGAGCTAATCTTAAAATTATTCTCTGATTTCCCACTTGACACAGCAAAAATTGTTGACCTGGCAGTGAAAAACCATTTGCTGACAGATTTCACTGCTATGCTTTGTTTAGAGCCTGAAGATACGACACGCAACAACCCTGGAGATGATCCAACAGCTATCGAAGAACTAACTGAAGAAAATGACACTTTTGCTGAATTTTCAGTAGATGTTTATCCGAATCCATTTAACATTAGTACGATTATTAAATTCACATTACCTGAGGCGTCCTGCGTGAAGATAACAATATACAACATGCTGGGACAATTAGTGAGGATTATGGATTGGACAAACTTCGAAAGCGGGCAATTCAGCTATACCTGGAATGGGGAAGACGATTGGGGTAATGAGCTTGCATCTGGTATATATTTTATCTATATACATATTAAATCCTCTGACAGAACTAATAAGGAGACATTCTGGAGAGGGAAAATTGTTTTATTAAAATAAAGTGCGAAATAAATAACAATGAGACAAAACCTCAATTGAAACGATGTTGCTAACCATCACTAATTTTTTTTGATATGAATTGAAAATTAATCAATCGAGAATATGTTAATTATTCACTTAAATTAACCAAGGAGGTTGTCATGAAAACAAAATTGCTACAAATCAACGTTATACTCGCGTTACTGCTCCTGTTTTTTGTTGAGCAGTCCTCAGCCGTGGGGGTATTGTTCTGTCGTCGTCTCGGCTCAAATGTCGAGTACAACAAAATGCGGATCAAGTCGGTTGTCACCACCACCGATATCCAGGGACAGATCGCCATCACCCATAGCGACCAAATCTTTATTAATGAAACGGGCATGACTGTGGAATCGATTTTTGTGTTTCCTTTGCCAGAGGGCGCTATGATTTCGGAGTTGATCTATTGGTTCAATGGCAAGCAGTACAAAGCAGAAATAAGGGAGAGACAATCCGCTATCAATGACTATCAAAACAAAATTCGGCGATACCTCGATCCTGCGCTGCTGGAATACCTGGGCAATAACCTGTTCCGCCTCAGTATCGCGCCAATTAATCCCAACAGCGAAGTGCGATTCGAAATCACTTATGTTGAGCTTTTAAATTACGATTTTGGCAGAATCGATTATAAATTCTTGCTCAACACCCTGGAACTTTCGCCCCAGCCGTTGGAGACTGTTTCGCTGACGATCGATGCCCGTTCCGCTAAACCGTTTAAATATTTTATCTCGCCATCGCACCATAATTCGACCGCAACGAAAATCACAAAAGTCTCGGATTATCATTACAACGTGCTGTTCGGCGATGAAAATTTTTACCCGGATAAAGATTTTAAGGTCGAATTTGAAACGGTGCGGGATGATGTTGATTTTCATGTGCTGACATATACGCCAGTACCGGAAGATTCGTTTGGCATTGATAGTTTTTATGCGCTGTGGATCACGCCGCCCGATTCGTTCGCCAACTGGAAACCAATTCCCAAGGATATTGTTTTTACAGCGGATGTCTCCTCCAGTATGGAAGGGATGAGAATCCAGCAATTAAAGCAGGCGCTGGATCAGTTTCTGGATTTGCTCTCGCCTGATGATCGATTTAATATTATTACGTTCGGAACTCACGTCACGCAATACCAGCCCGATTTAGTTCCGGCAACTTTTGATTATGTTTACGCGGCTCATGCCTTTGTTTACCAGATGTATGCGCTGGGAATGACTAATATCGAGGGCGCGCTGCGAACATCGCTCAGCCAGTCGTTCGGCAACCAGACATCGAATAATCTCATTTTCCTGACCGATGGCAAGCCAACGTTCGGAGAAACCCGAATTGATGTGCTGGCGGATTCTGCCAATGCCATGAACAGGAAAAATGTCCGTATTTTTTCCTTTGGCATCGGTGAGGATTTGAGTAAGCCGCTGTTGATCCGGCTTGCCCGAGAAAATCACGGCTATCCCACGTTCATCAGCGCGGATGATAGCATTGCATTGACAGTAACCAATCACTTCAATCGCATGTCGCAGCCAGTGCTTTCCGATATCAGACTCGACTTTGGCGGATTAAACCAGTGGGATCGCTACCCCAAAATGATTCCCGACCTGTTCTGGGGCAGTCAGACATTGCTGCTCGGGCTGTATTCCAACAGCGGTGTTTTTAATGTCAAATTGAACGCACATACCTTTCAGGATTCGGTCGAACTTAAACAGACCATTGCATTTACAGATTCTGCGGGAGGACATCGCGCCGTACCGCGGCTCTGGGCACAGGCAAAGATTCAATTCCTGTTGGAACAGATTGAAATCTATGGTGAAAACCAGGAGTTAGTCGATCAGATTATCGATTTAAGTATTCGGTTTGGCATTCTGACAAAGTATACTGCTTTTTATTCCGATCCCACAAAGGTTGATGATTACAAACCAATCGAAAAACCGACTGGCTTTGCACTGCATCAAAACTATCCCAATCCATTTAATCCAATCACGACGATCAGCTATGCGCTGCCCACAGCCAAGGACAAATACTTTGTCACACTCAAGATTTACGATGCTTTGGGCAGGCTGGTAAAAACTCTTGTGGAACAATACCAGGCTTCTGGCAGCTACCAGGTGATTTGGGATGGCAGGGATATGAATGGCAGCAGTGTGGCTTCGGGAATTTATTTTTACACTATTCAGGCTGGTGATTTTCACATGACGAAGAAGATGGTGTTGATGCGATGAGCGTGGGGCGTTGCGCGTAACGCGTGGTGCGTGGTTACAATTTCATCTCATGAAAGATAATTGTGCTGGATGCTTGATTCTGGATGCTGGATTTTATTTGCCAGTCGTCAGGATCGGGTATCCAGCATTTTTTTATCGTTGTTTATCGATATTAGAATGGTGCAAAAAAAATCATTAAAAAATTAATTGATTTTTAATTTTTGAATTGTATATTCATAATGTTACAATTTCCTGACCGAAGCAAAATTTCCCAGAGATACGAGATGCCTGAAAAAGTGCTTCGGAGTTGAGACAGAGATAGAACCCGAATCAAACTAATTGATAAATATATAGGTGTAAACGATTCGGGTTTTTTATTTTCCTTCATTGTTGAGAGGAGGTGAGCAGCGGCATTTATATTTTGATTTTAAAGAGCGGGGATTTTGAAACATCAATTAAATTAAATTTAATACGTTAATTTTTAAAAAAGGACATAACACCATGAATCGTTTGATATTATTTTTCGTTTTTCTCTATCTGCCTTACTCAGCTTTTTCCCAGGGCATCTGGAAAACCTACACCCGTGCCGATGGACTGGCCGGGGATTCTATAAGTTGCATTACCCAGGATAAATTTGGGAATTATTGGATTGGCGCCTACAGATCTGGTCTATCCAAATTAGATACTGACGGAATTATCATCAATTTCACTGATTCTATCGGCAGTATTACCTCAATTTATGATATTGAAATAGATAGCGCAAATAATAAATGGTTAGCTGTTGCTGATTATAGGGATGGCGGGACTTATGTTGTAAAATTCAATGACTCGACATTCACCTATTATACTCCAACCTATAGTCCTTATTATGATCCACGCCCTTTCTGCTTAGGACAGGATTCTTCGGGACATATCTGGTGTGGGACATCAGACGAACTGGCATTTTGGTTCGATGGAGTAAACTGGCATGGAATCCGCGTACCTGGTACCTGGGGTTCACTTTGCTCAATATATGATATTGAAACTGATCGCCTCGGCAAGCTCTATTTCGCCCATTACAAAGGGATAGCGACAAAGGACTGGTATCTGTTTGGCGATGGATATCTATGGACTTTTGACATAGAGTTTGACCGAGATAATATTATGTGGTGCGCTACCAGTGACGGAAAAACTGGTTTAGTGAGGTTTGATGGTCAAAATTGGACCTCTTATGGCACAGGCAACGGATTGCTATCTAACGATCTTGCTGCAGTTGCCATTGATTCTAACAATAATGTCTGGATAAGCTACCTCTGGAATAAAGTAACAAAATTTAATCATAATAATTTTAATCACTTCACATTACCATCGCCACCGCAGGGAGGAATTTATGATCAGTTATTTAACATTTATGTGGATCAACAGGGAAAAATATGGTTTACTACCTGGCAAGGTCTTCTCGTATTGGAAGATACCACCACAACAAATGTAAATCCAATAATCAATCCCAATAATAATAATTCACATATTTACCTCTTACGAAATTATCCTAATCCTTTTAATTCATTTACTACAGTTAACTATAATTTGAATAAGAGTGGTAAAGTTGAATTATTTATATTTAATATAATGGGAAAGGAGGTGATTCAATTAGTCAATAAACACCAACCAGAAGGAAAATACCAGGTATTTTGGGATAGCAAAGACAAATTCGGAAGGGAGGTGAGCAGTGGCATTTACATCGCAGTTTTAAATACAGGAAATTATAAAAAAGCCATTAAACTAAATTTAATCCGCTAAACCAAGGAGGTAGCCATGTATTCAATTAGAAATAATTTAAAATTGGCGTTGGGGGGATTGTTATTCTCGTTAATCATTTTCTTCAATAACAATGTTACGGCTCAATATTTTGCCCTGGGAATTTATACTTATGATTTACCAGGTGCCAGGGTCTATCATCTTGAAGACTATGAAAAACAGCTTATTACAAATCTTAACGTAACTTATATATCCGAGATGTCCGCAGCAGTGCAGGACTCTTTGATCCATTTTGGTGAAGAACAATCAGGATCGATAAGAATCGCGCTGGACCATGACCCAACATTTGCTCCAGGTGGCGGGGGGACCTCATTATCCATTTTATCCTGGTGGCGATTTCAACACAACCCTCTGGGCATATATTAGCAAAAATCGAGATACAGCGTATATAGATTCCAGTGAAATTGAGCGATTTATCCATAATGTCGATTCGCTTTATAACCATCCCTATAATTATGGATTGGGTGCGATTCGGGTCGGTCACCAGGGATGGATTGATTCACTTTCTCATCGGCCATATATCCGATACGCCTGTGACCGTATTCAACACTATTTTGGCGACGATGTTAATTCAGTTGTCATTAAAAATGTATTTCAATGGGAGCGGTCAAGTCTTACTGGATTTCTAAATTATATGGGCAATAGCTTGGATGTATTTCAAAATGAGCAATACCCGTTTCATGTGGCTACAAATTGGCCCAATCCAGGTGATAGCTCTGCATTTGAAGGTAATGTCCTCTATCAAACTAACTTAATTGATAATCGAATTATTGCCAGTTGTGAAACGATGAGGCAGGTGCTTGAAAATAGTGGAAATGATCATACTCGTTGGGAAATGATTATCCAGACTCAACGAGAATATTTCAATGGACATTTTTACCGCCGCCCAATTGAGGCAGAAATATGGCTACAGGCATTTCTGGCTCTTTCAAGGGGCGCAACAGGTATAACTTCCTTTGTTTATCGAACGGATACAACCAGCTATATCCAGTGGGGTATTGTTGATGCCGATACACCACGAAGTGCCATCAATCCGACTTATAATCAACTGGCAGGTTTATATGACCATCTCTCAGTACTCGGACCCAAATTATTAAATCTGGATGTTAACGAAGCTTTCACCTGGGACAATACTCAACATCAATACATCCAAGACATCACAGGAGACACTGCTGATGGTAGCCATGAAACCATCGAAGTCTGTATTTTTGAATCCCTGGGTAAATCTAATGGAGAGAATGACCATTTTATGTTGATCAATCGACGTTGTAATCGGAATAGCGCAGGTGTTTGGGTGAATGCCTTTCCTCAACATATTACACTTACCATAGATCCTGGCACACCTGGAAGTTATAAGATACGAGACCTGTATTCCGACGAAATATTTGTTACTAACGACAATACTTTTGAGGACATAGAATTATTAGCAGGAAGGGGGCGCGTGTTTGGATTGAGCCAGGTGTATCCGAGTGACATATCGGGTACAGTCGGTTATTATAATGAATCTCGTCCGGTAGATGATGCGATATTGCAGCTTGTCCACTATA
>Ga0209427_10002736_pt1 | contig 20738 bp, 19 predicted proteins | sample DeeMarSWOR136_30_FD_187465 | JGI IMG/M metagenome (GOLD analysis project Ga0209427, IMG submission 187465) | Marine sediment microbial communities from White Oak River estuary, North Carolina - WOR-1-36_30 (SPAdes) (version 2) | ecosystem: Environmental > Aquatic > Marine > Intertidal zone >...
ATCTCCCTGCATCCTGACGATGACCCCCTGGAGAGGGATTCCGGCGTTAACGTTTTCTGCGAGGGCGACCACCGTATGGAGCATTCGGTCGTTACCGGTGAAGTAGGTGTCATAACTCCTGAAAACCTTTCCCCCTATGCCTGTAAGGAGGTCGAGCCGTACCTTGAGCGAGTCCTCACGCTCCTCTACTTCACCGGTGATGTAGAAATCTACGCCGAGGGTTCTGGCCCTCTTCAGGGCGTCCCTGCGACGTGAGATCTCGCCTGCAACCACCACCACCTGTACTTTCGCATAGGAGGAGAGGACCAGAGCAAGAATCTCGCTCAACGTCCTGGAGATGCGTCTGTGGAGGTAGTTCTCGTAGATGTTGTCAGAGAGGAAGCCGTCGAACACGGCGACAGATACCTTTGTCCTCGGGACATATCCAGGCGCCTCTTCGTCCTCACCGTACTGGTCCACACGCCAACGGGAGGCAAGGTTTTTGGAAATCCTGTTCTCGTAGATTTCGATCCTGTCGTTGATGTCGACGGTATTGACATCCAGAGTGTCCCGGATGATGTCTCTAAGCTCATGGAGGTACTGTTCGTAATAGCGGCGGCTGCGCAGGAGCTCGGCAAGCTCAAGCCTTTTTCGGGGATCGAGAGGGTCGAGCTGGATGGCACGCCTGTACTGGATGACCGCCTTGTTCACCACGTTTCTTGTGTTGTAGTAGCGCGCCTTGAGGAAGTGGTGCTCGGCAAGCTTGAGCCGCTTCGGCTCTGAGAGGCTTGTGCTGTGGAGTCCGAGTACGACCTCCTCGAGCCTGAATCGGGTGATTTCGTCATCGATCCTCTTTGCTAGGGCCTTCCCGTAATGCTCGGAAGCCTTTTCAAGCTCTCCCATCATTTCAAAACAGAATCCCATCTCGTAGAGTTGGAGGAAGGTTTCCCCCCCGGTTCTTTTGAGCAGCTCGTAGGATTCGATCGCTTCCGCGTATTCTCCATTGTAGAAGTGTATGGAGGCGTGAACCCTGTGGGCCTCAGGGAGCCGCTTTTCGATTTCGAGGGCGGTCTTCGCCTCGAAGGAAGAGGCATCGAAAAACTTCTTCGCGGAAGGTGCATCGGAGACTGAGAGCTTCACTCCCATCTGGTAGTAGTGACGGGCAAGATTGATGTGTGTCCAGGGGTTAAGGCTGTCCAGTGAAACTGCCTTTCGGAAAAATCCTCCCGCCTTCTCCAACTCCCGCATCTCGGTGTAGCAGGTTCCGAGGTGTATGTAGGTCCACGCTTCCTGGGGATATACCCTGAGAATGTCTTCATATACATTTATTGCTTTTTTATAGTCGCCCTTTGCCCTAAATAGATCTGCAAGACCGTATCTTGTCTCCATGTTTACCGGCTCGATTTCAATTGCCTCCCTGTACACTCCCTCCGCTTCATCGTATCTCTTCTGAGCAATGAGTACCCTTCCCAGGAGGTTTCTTGCGTTCACGTTTTGCCGCTCCTGCGCCAGGGCTTCTCCCAGGAGAGACTCGCTCTCCTTCAGGTTCCCGGTCTTGTACAAACAGCGCGCGAGACCGATCTTCGCGTCGAGGAAGTAAGGATTCACCTCGAGGATGTCCTGAAAGATAAAAATCGCAGAAACGCAGTCCCCCTCAGCCTCCTTCTCTATTCCGTGGGAGAACTGCTTTTGTAACGGGTCTTCCGCGTGGAGGAGGTTGAAATGAAGAAGCGTTGTAAGGAGAAGAAGAAAAACACTTTTTTTCAGAAAACAATCCATATTGCGTTCACTCCCTCTTTTTGCACGAAAATGGGCTCTTTAAAAGATGCATAGAACATCATCCGGAATTGCTCATTGATATCTTGGCGATGCCAGTCGTAAAAATGAGCTCGTATAAGATTGAAAAGAACGTTTTCATGATCTTCGGTTGTTCCTTTGGCAGCCAGGCCGACCTTTCCGATTGATGGACACCTATTTCAAAATTCCTGCAGGCTGCTGCCCGCAGGGATAAATCTTGCCGAGTTCAACCTCTCTCTAAACTCCCGGTCCAAACCCGAACACATCAATCCCGCCATCCCTCATCACCGATCAGGGGAACAAACCTGCAGCCGCAGAGCGATGATGTATAGACACGCCCGTTCAAAGCCTTTTCTACGAGCTTCAGGTCCTGAACCGATCGGCCTCCTACCGGGAGGACCATTTTACCACCCTTTTTGAGCTGAAAGAGCAGGGTATCAGGGACGCGGGGCGCCGCAGCGGTGACCATTATCTTGTCAAAGGGTGCATATTCAGGAAGACCCATTGTACCGTCTCCCACGATGAGAATCACGTTCGTGTACCCCTGGCTGTAGAGGTTGGTCCTGGCCTTCTGCGAAAGGCTTTCAATCCGCTCAATTGAGTAGACGATTCCCCCAAGCTCCGCCAGAATTGCGGTCTGGTACCCGGACCCTGTCCCCAGCTCGAGTACCCTGTCCTCCGACTTCAGGTCGAGCGCCTGGGTCATGAGGGCGACGATGTAGGGCTGTGAGATGGTTTGGTTCTCACCGATCGGGAGAGGGTAGTTTCCATACGCCCGATCGCGAAGCGACTCGGGTATGAATTTCTCCCTCCGAACCTTATACAGGGCAGATAGGACGCCCTCATCGGTTATTCCGTCCGGTCTCAGTTCGCGTTCTATGAGGTATTTGACTTCCTTCTCTCTGTCAAACTTCATCTTATTATTCTATTAACTTTTGGAGAAGTAGATCAACCCTAGCCTGCTTTTTCCCGTCCTGCCGTCGAAGTCAACCTCCACCTCGGCGTCGAGGTAGAGATTTTCGAACTTCGGGTCGTACACGTCCTTAAAAAAGATCAGGTATTCCGGTGGACGGAACTCCTGTATTGTGTTGTACATAAAGGGGAATTCGTTGGAGTGCAGCACGTCGTAGTATCTTCCCCCTGTGTTCCGTGCGAAGTAGGAGAGCCTGTTGTTTTTACCTGCACCGAAAGAGAGAAAGTAGACGGGAATGTGATTGTTCACCGCATACCGGATACAGCTCTCAAATGAGTAGGTGCGAAAAGAATCCTCCTCGATTGTACCATCGGTGATGACGATGATTGCCTTTTTGAAGTACTCCTTGTTGAGGTAATCCACCGCACGTCTGAAGGCGCTGTCGATACTCTTTCCTTCCGCATAGCGGTCCTCGAGGATTGCATCCATGGTTCTGAGCTTTGAGCGGGTGAAGGAGCTTGAGATCCAGGAGTTACGGTTGAATCCAATCACGGCCATTTCATCTTCAACAGAAACCCTGGACGCGAAAGAGTTCATGTACGTCCTTACGTCCTCCTCATATTGCTCCATGGAAGGAGATTTATCCACGAGAAAGAGAAGCCTGAGCTGAGAATCTCTCACCGTATTGGATGAGAGGTCGATCTTCTTCACTATTCCGCCGCCGAGCTTGAGCAGAAAGTTACCCTCTCGCAAACCGTAAATTGGAAAACCATCCGCATCGAGTACGGTTACAGAGTAGGTGATCATGGGAAAACCGGAAGTTTCAACGCGATCAAGGATCACGTTCAGATTCCGGTACTTATCCGGTTTTGGAACAAACTGGAGGATCCTATCGTTCTCATAATCGCAGGCGTAGAGCTGGCCGAGACGGTCCATTTTTACGTCGAGTGCTCTCGAAACCCGTCCATCAGTATCGATGTCCGTCCAGGTGGAATACATGATGTCATAGGAACGGAGGATGTCCTGATCGCTCACGATGAGCTTGCTCTCCCCCGCGATGGATATCCCGTAAGGGTCATTCAATCCGGGATCCGTAAGGGTCTGCATGAAGTTTCCGAAGCGGTCGAAGACCATGATCACTTTTTTCCCGTGATCAGCAATGTATATGTTCCCCGCTCCATCCACCGCGATGCCAGAGGGGTGGCTGAACTCCTGCTCCTCCTCCCCTTCCCTTCCGAAGCTCAGGAGGAACTCCCCATACTTGGAAAATTTCATGACCCTCACGTTCCCGCTGTCTATGGCATAGAGATCGCCTCTGCTGTCCACTGCTAGTGCAGTAGGACCGTAAAGCTGGCCGTTCCCGAATCCCGGTCCTCCGAAGGTTCCTATATAAGTACCATCATCCAGGAATTTATAGATGGTGTCGTTGGAGAAATCCGATATGAAAACCGTCCCATCGACTCCCCGTACGATGTCGTAAAGCCTTCCAGTAGAAATTCTTGGGTTACTGAAGACAACGAGCGGTTTTCCTTCCTGAGATATTTTCAATGCGATTTTCGAACCGAACCCAGCGGCATAGATATTTCCCAGATCGTCTACATCGATTCCCGTGATTCTGGAGAGTATATATTTCCCGAGAGGATTTCCCCGTATCTCCCTGCCCACTGTATAGTCGTCACTCTTCTTCAATACGCTGGGAAAAAGTCTGCTTGTGCTCAGGTAGCGTACGAAGGTTTCGATGAGTTCGGTCTCGTTTTCAGTCTGAAGGAGTGCATTGAGCTCGAATAGCGCGTTCTCGTTAAAGCCTGCCTTGTATAAGGCCATTGCAAGAAAGTATCGGGCTCTCCCGTCGCGAGGGTTAATACCCAGAGACTTTCGAAAAAAGTCGATTCCAGCTTCGTAGGATTTTCTGTTGAAGTGGTGGACTCCTTCCTTGAAGAGCTCAAACCCTTTGTCCGTCGGGGATCTCTCATCGGCGAGGACAGCGCTTGACATGTAGAGTATCAGCAGGGAAAATACGGTTAAAACCGCATACTTCATACGCGCGCTCTCTGTTGAGATGAAAAACATTCGCTCTCACCACCAAATATTATCATGTTGCATTTCAATTACAAGAAAAAAAAGCTCTCCCCACGTTTTGCAGGGAGAGCTTCAGCATGCTTACGAAGGTTATGCAGGTGCTCCCTTACACTTTCACATCCACTTTGTTCCCAAGATTACCCTCGAGGAAACCCGGTTTACCGATTGCGAGGGAAAGAAGGTTCAATATAAAATCTTTTGTCACAATGACCGGATTTCCGATTTCGTCCGTTTTCACACTGTTTGCTGCCTGAGTTTCCGGTTCAACATGCGGATGAAAATCCCCAATGGTAACCTTTTCCGAAACTCCTGTTACCATCATTTTTTATACTCCAAATTGGTCTTACATTCCATAGATCGACAGAATGAAAAAAACCTTTATATTTTTTTTTAAGATTTTTTCCCTTTATCGGTTTCACGTGTATGTCTCTTCACTTCCCGGTAATCACGCTCACTATTGATATTGAGGAAGCTTTCTTTCAATCCTTCAAATGAATCTCTTCCTATCGTGTTGAAGAGATCAAGGAAGAGGATCTGGATGGAACGTGCGATGCACCGGATCTCATAGCGTCCTTCATCAAGGCATTTTTCGATCGCGGGAATGCACCTTTTTGAATAAAAAGCGAACAGGGGGTGCGGCCCGTCGGGAGTGATCGGGATCAGCCCGCCATAGCGATGATCAAGAAACTTTGCAAGGCAAGCGATCGAGTCAGGACGCGCAAATGGATAGTCGACACCGATGAAGAAGTTGTACTCCTGATTCGTTCGCCTGAGTGCAGTGTAGATGCCGCCGAGCGGTCCGATGCCATCGATAATATCAGGAAAAGAATCTTTCACCCGCGGGTCCCCATGGTCCCGGCCAACGATGTACACATCTCTGAAAAGCTGAGACGTACACTCGATGGTCTTGTCGAGAAAAGTTATCCCCCCGAGCTTGAGAAGGGCCTTGTCTTTCCGCATCCGTGTTGACTTTCCACCTGCGAGGATATAGGCATTCATCGAGGAAGGATCAATCACGGTGATTTCTCCGGAGATAATGGATTGGGTAGATACGTCCGCACTCACGGTTTGTACACGGGTATGTAGGGTATGTCGGTGTTGATGTCCGGGCCGAAGAACTTGAAGAGCACCAGATCAGTGCTTCCTGTGTTCTTGATTTCAAACCCTTGAACCGCTTTCGCGTGAGTCACAAGGACTTCATCGATCCCGAAGTTTGTGCCCTCCACTTCATGACCGTCGATGGTTCCGCTCCCCTTCCACACGAGCACGTTGTACACTCCCTTGTCACTGCTTCTGAAGCTGCTTGCCGGCTTCACGGTGAGTTTTTTCCCGCTGAACTTCATGGTATTGTAGTAGATCCACTCTTCAAAGCCGCCTTCCTGCTTCGTTTCCTTCACCAGCTTCGGCTCCATGTGCCTGTTCTCATAGAAGTACGGGTCTGCGCAGGTCTTCCAATCGATCTGCTTTAGCACCGCAAGCTCTCCGTCCTTATTTCGATCTTCCTTTGACACGTCCTTGAAGAGAAGTTCCTTTGAGTGGATGATATTGTTCAGTTTTGCCTGTAGCATAGCAAACACATCTGAGGACTCCTGAAGCTCGAGTGTAAGCGCCGTACCAGGCGCGTGGAGCACTCCTGCGGGCAAGTGAAAGCCCTCACCGGGCACGTTCAGGTAGGCCCTGGCGTGCTTGAGTATGAGATCGCTGTTCCAGTTCACCAGGTAGGGCAGAAGGAGATCATACTGTTTTCCCTGCTCGACGATGTGGGGGTGCACACCGAAAAAGGTCTCGGGGTGCTTCCCCAGGTCCACGTCCTCCAGGAAGTAGTAGGCCTCCTCTTTCGGATTCTTTCCAACCTTGTTCGCATCCCCCTTCATCTGGTGGATGTGGTAGAAAATCCTTGAGTCGAAATCGTATAACTTTGGGAGTCTGCCCAGATCGGGGTGGTTTTTTGCATAGGCTTCCCCCATAATGAGCGGACCGCATACCCGGACCGCGTCCTTGAGCAGAATGTTCTCACCCTCGATTTTAAGGTAGGAGAGCCCCTCGTCTTCCGGGCCGATTCGGTTTTCAGCCCTTGTTTCAGAACCGATCCAGCGTTCACTGATGAATCCCCTCTCACCGACCGCGAACTCCTCCTCCTTGAGGCCAAGCCGCTTTCCCGGGGGAAGGAAGTCCCTAGCAACCCAACAGGGACGGAGGTAGAGTATCCCGTTCATCCTCTCGACCGCTTTCTCCAAGATCCTTCTTATACTTCCATCATCCATATAGGTACCTCCCGGAATTAATTATTTTCTTTCACGGGGTTCGTCCTTAATTTTCAGAGCTCATCCCCCTTGTTGTCACCGGGTGCTTCCTTCAACCCGAGTGACCGGATTACGTATTTTCCTGCACAGCGCATCCTGACTTCGTCGAACACTAGGCGCAGGGGCACACCGTGAGAACGGGCCGCCTTCTTAACGTCTTCATATTCAGGGGACGCCTTGATCGGTACCTCACCGAGATAACCCACTTTCACCCGGATCGGTCCGAAAGACGTGTCGATTGGGTCGACCTTCCTGTCGAGAACCTTCCTGTCCATGAAGTGATACCGGAGTCCGAAGGTGGAGGATTCTCTCAGAATAAGCTCTGAAATTCTTTCAAAATCGTCAGGTGTACAGATGACACTTACGTTGAAAGCAGGTCGATTCTTCTTCATGAAGACCGGCGTCACATAGACGTCGAGTACCCCTTCGGTGAACAACCGCTCCTGTAGATAGGCGATCTCCTCTGACGTTGAATCATCGATCGTCACGTCAATGACAACAACTGGTTGGCCGGGCTCCCCTTCCCACTCAGGTAACTCCTCATACTCCAGCACTCTGAGTGCATTGAATCCCTGATTCTTTCTCTTTCCGAATCCAAGGCCTACCTTTTTTATCAGGCACTTCGGGAGCGGTCCGAAAGAACCGATGATACTCTTCACGATCGCAGCTCCTGTTGGTGTGGTGAGCTCGAAGGGAAGCCCTGCACCCCTTACAGGAAGCCCCTTGACGATCTCGACCGTTGCCGGTGCGGGAACGGGAATGGTCCCGTGCTTGCTCTCCGTGCTTCCACCTCCCAGGTGTATCTCCGATGCCCGGCAGTGCCCTGCCCCGATTGAGCTGTACAGGATGGAAAAGCTCACTATGTCGATGATTGAATCCACTGCACCCACCTCGTGGAAATGCACCTGCTCCACGTTGGTGCCGTGAATCAGGGCTTCGGCTTCCGCAATGGAGTGGAATATGATTCCGGCAAGCTTTTTCTCACTCTCACTGAGCCCGGACTTTTCGATCAGTTCTCGGATGTTCCTGTAGTCCCGCGGGATCTGGGATCCTGAGCGTACGTGTACGCTGAAGGTGTATCCGGGAATTCCGTTTCTCCGCTCCCGGGCAGCCTCTATTTCATACCCCCCAAGAGGGATGGATTTCAGCCTTCCCCTGAGCTGTGTGATACTCCCTCCGAGCGAGAGGAGCGCGGCGACTGCCATATCGCCACTGATCCCGTTCTGTAGGTCAAAGTAGAGATTTCTCACCGTTTTCCCGCGCATCTTCGATTTTCCTGTTGATGAGGCTCGCCAGGTAGCCCGCTCCGAACCCGTTGTCAATGTTCAGGACACACACGCCGGGTGCACAGGAGTTCAGCATCGCAAGCAGCGGGGCAAGCCCGCCGAATCCTGCCCCATATCCCACTGAGGTGGGCACACCGATAACAGGAATACCGAAGAGCCCCCCCACCACCGATGGGAGCGCACCCTCCATTCCTGCCACTGCAACGATTACGTTAGACTCTGCAATCTTATCCCGATAGGAGAGAAGGCGGTGAAGACCTGCAACCCCAGCGTCAAAGACCCTGTTGACGTTGCATCCGAATACTTCTGCCGTGATCGCGGCTTCTTCTGCAACCGGTATGTCCGAGGTGCCGCCGGAGATGACAGAAACCAGTCCCCTTGCGGCCATTCCCTCTCCGATGACGATGATTCCTGCCCGCTCATTGAAACGCGCATCGGGAAAATGCGGGGCAAGCGTCTCATGCTGACCCCTGCTCACCTTCGTGAGGAGCGCAAAGCCGTTCTTCGAGAGAAGCTCTCTGGAAATGTCGATAATTTCCTCGTCCGTCTTGTTTTTGCAGAACACGACCTCTGGAAAGCCCGTTCTGTAGAGACGGGAGGTATCAACCTTGCTGTGCCCCAGGTCGGTATACCCCTCTGAAATGAGCAGGTCGAGGAGCTCCTCCCTGCTCACTCCGCCTGCCCTGAAGGCTTCAAGCAACCTTATGAGCTCATCTCTGCCCATTGAAGACACAAAAAACTCCAATCTCGCAAAATTCTGTTTCCCCTCCCAGCTAGAAACACCGAATTCTATGCCTTCAGCTTCTTCAGTACGTTCGCAACATTTACGGCGAAATGCTGCACCGTTTTCAGCCCCTCCTCGTCGTTCATCACCTCTCCCTTCTTCTTGCCTACTGCTACGTTCCAGTAGGTGGAGCCGGGAACAATCATGTCACTAATGGTGAAAAAGAAAACGAGCTGAGCATAGGTGAAGTTGTGGCCCGCCCTTCGCGCAACTACTACGGGACCTCCCACCTTTCCGGCAAGAAAGTGGTTGTTTGATCTGCTTACGTATCCGACCCGGTGGAGCAGGCTCGTGGTCTGGGAAGTGGCGGAACTAAAGTACACGGGTGAACCGATGATGAACGCATCGGAGTCGATGATTTTCTCGAGGATGGGGTGAAAATCATCGTCTTTGATTGCGCACGTTCTGTTTTTCAACTCCTTGCATTTTAAGCAACCGATGCAAGGTTTCACGAACTTGTCGTGGAGAAGCACCAGCTCTGCATCGACCCCATTTGCATTCAGACTGTCACAGGCGACCTTCAGGAGCTGTTCCGTATTTCCTCCAGGCCGCGGGCTTCCACACACAACGAGCGCTTTCATTATTCTCTCCTCTCAATTTTAATAGGGAAAGTCGCTTTTCCACAAGATGAATAGAACATCATATGTCTACATCGATACGAGAGTAGCATACACGTGCATTTTTTGCACTATCTATTCGTCAGGATTTTAGTGATTGCCGATGGGAGATCTTCAAAGCATCCCACGTACATTGAGCGACCGTTCCCCTTTTTTGCCATGAGCCTGTTCGTTGCCGGGTCCGACCCGCCGAGACCAAAGGATATTCCGAGGACGTGGAGCCTGTCATACTTCGCTGCGACCTCGACCGGGTCACCCCCCATGGTGGCCCAGCCATCGGTCACCAGAATACCTGTTCTGAAGGCGGTTTTTGCTTCCCCGAGCAGGGTGAGGCCCTGCAGGAGCGCATGCCTGATATTAGTCGCTCCTCCGCTCTTTATGTCAAGCATCCTGTCAACGAGTCCTTCCAGGTTGCCAGGTTCACTCACGTGTTTAAGTACGGTCGCGTTGTTCGCAAAGGTCAGCACACCGTGGAAATCGTTTTTCAGTTTGCACGCGAAAACCCCTGTCGCGATGGCACCGACTGCGATTTTTTCCTGGTGCATGGAGTTGGACACGTCGAGCATGAGCACGTAGGCGTTCTTCTGCTGAACCTTTTCATGGCAGTAGATGTGTTCGTAATCCAGGGTTTTTTGCCCGATATGCTCTTCCAGGGTCCTGTCGACATCGATTTCGTCGAGTCCAGGTCTGTAACGGGTCACCAGAGACCTGGTCATATGGGAAGCACACGCTGCGATCTTCTGAGAGAGGTAGAGTATCTTCTGCAGGAGAAGGTGCCGTATCTCGAGCTTCTTCTTAAAGTCTGCCCTTTCCTGGAGCATGGCAAGAAGCTTGACCTGAAGGATTCCCGGTTCAAGGTTTTTTACCGCGGTGATGAGCTCGTCGAAGAACTCTTCGTTGATAATGTCATTAAGGGAATGGGGAATCCTATACAGGAGTGTAACGAGGTCCTCGTACTTCCCGAGATCAATGGAGGCCTTTAGCTCATTGAGGAGCCCGTGCACATCAACCGTTACTTTTTTTTTTCGAGAGCCTCTCGAAGGGCAAAATCGATGTCCGGCTTGAACGATGATGAGCCGGTGAGGGGTTCTGCTCCACTTTTCGTTTCCAGGGCTTTCGCGATGAGGCGTTTCAAAAGCTCGATGAAGCGATCCTCAGTATAGTCATGGAGTTCGATCTTCGTCATGAAGGAGAGCCTCGCGCATCTGAGCCACTTGTCAGCTTCCTCGGAAAAGGAGCCGTATGCGGTTGAAAAAAGGTCAGCAGTGTCGATCGCGCCCCGCACTGAAGAACCGCGCCGCACCTCCTGGTCAGAACGGGTGAGCCTGGTGAGTTGAACCGCAACATCGATGACCCGCTCGTCTTTGCATTTCGACTTGATACGGACGATTTCCCGCTCCTCTTCTTCTGTCTGGTAATCAAGGTTGATGCAGATAAACCGGTCTTTTAAAGCCTCACTCAACTGAGAGGTTCCGATGTACTCATCGGGGTTCTGGGTGGCGATCAGCATGAACCCCTCCTGAGCGTCAACCCTGCCGAACTTCGGAATGAAAATGGTCTTCTCGTCCATCGCGGAGAGGAGCACGTTCTGTGTACCTTCAGGCATCCTGTTGAGCTCGTTGATGAGGAGTATAGCCCCCTCCTGCATTGTGGTGGAAAGAGGTCCAGGGATGAAGGATTCCTCAGTGTATCCCCTGGAAAGGACGAGCGGAGGGTCGAACCAACCTGCAAGCTTCTGCTCCGTGTACCGCTCGTCACCGTCTATGCGGACAAAGGTTCGCCCAAGATGGGATGCAACTGCAAGGGCGATCGTGGTCTTGCCCACCCCTACCGCACCCTCGAGGAGGAGATGCTTTTCTGACTGTACAGCAAGAAGAGAAGCAGAAAGCTCTTCACTTCTTCCCACGATCCTGTTAGCCTTCTGAAGTTCCGAAATTACTCGATTCATGCAGACCTGCGCTCCTTGGGAACATTCTTCCCGCTATAGATACTGCATTTGGCAGGGAAAGTAAAGAAGTTTAATAAAAAAATAACAATCTAATAAGGGACCTCGGTTTGTACATGAGGCTCTTTTGGGTGGCTACTACGGGATGGCAGAGATCGCTATTTTCGTGTGATCACTTCTGGCAACACCCTGGGCATGGCATCGGAACGTAAACCGGCTATGGTCAGCACTCCGTCCTTGATCACGCCTTCTCGTTTCAGCTTTCTTCTGAAATACCTGATGTATTTCATGTACTTCTTGTTGATGATTTTCCAGACGAAGAAGCCGACCTGCGCCGCAAGCCACCACAGGACATTCTTGCTGTAAAACCTTCGGTACGCCTGGATGAGCTTCTTTTGGAGGGTGATCAGGCTGACGTTTTTCGGGAGAATGACGCAGTGACTTCCGTCGTAGTAATTCCAGTCGTTGATAAAGATGCGGTTTGCCTCCCTCATCTGGTCGTAGAGCTGTGTACCCGGGATAGGAAAGAGAATGGAGAACTGTGCAGTTCTACTCCCCGACTCTCTGGCAAAACGGATAGTCTTGTTCATTGTTTTTTCAGTGTCGCTGTCCGCCCCGAGGATAAACATGGAATGCACGTGCATGCCTTCTGAGACAAGTGTCCGTATCGAGTCCTTCACCATCTGAACAGTATGACTCTTGTGGTAGTCCTTTAAAGCCTCGGGATTGATGGACTCAACTCCGATGAAGAGGGTTACGCACTTAGCACGCTTCAGCATCTTGATGAGCTCCATGTCTTTTCCGACATAAGTGCTGAACTGGCTTGACCACGTAAAATCGAGGTCAGCACGGATGAGCTTTTCAAGGAATATCTTTGTCTTCTCGTGATTGGCAGAAAAATTATCATCGTAGAAGAAACCGTGCCTGAATCCCTCTCTGTACCTGGTGAGCACCTCTTCCATGACTAGGTCTGCGTCCTTGATCCTGTATTTCCTCCCGAACATCTGGGTGACCGAGCAGAAAATGCAGTCATGGGGACATCCCCTGGACGCCATGAGGGGTGCATATTTCATGTTGAGCCGTAAACCCTTCACCCCGTATCCCTGTAGCAGAGAGAGGTCCATTATCGGCACCTCATCGATGTTTACCCTGGTGCCCTCCACGATCTTTTCCGTGTTTCTCCCCTCGAATATATCGAGTACCACATTCTCTCCCTCTCCCACCACAACTTGGTCAGCATGCTCCAGGGCTTCGTTGGGAAGAGCAGAAGGGTGGTTTCCGCCCAGTATGACCTTCTTTTGGGGATACTGCCGCTTGACCGCATCGGCGATCTGGTAGGCCCTGCCTGCGGTATGGGAGATGGCCGTGATACCGATGATGTCCGCTTCTTTCAGAAAGGGGTGGAGCGAGTCGTTTTTTACGTTGTAGACCGGGATGATGTCCTCTTTGAACACCTTGACCTCATGACCTGCATTCTTCAGTATCGTACCGAGAAAGAGATTTCCGAGAAGTGGGAGCTTTGTGAGAAAAAAATATACGTTTATGGGAGGCTTCGGCTCTATAAGTGCAATCTTCATTTTCATCTCCTGATTGTTACTCGCCTAATATTTTATTATACTAAATTGGAAATCCATAGTAAATAGAAAACAGGGGGAGCCGGTAAAATTTTACCTACATCAGCGCTCTCCTGTTATCTGGGTTTATGAGTGTCGGATGTTCTACCAGAGGATCGATCGAATGGCAACTGTTGCAATACTCGGTGCAGGCTACATGGGAAGCGCGCTTACCTTTCCGCTTGCTGACAACGGGACTCGGGTTCATCTCTGGGGAACCTGGCTCGATGATACGATCATCGACGCATCAAGGGAAAGAGAACATCCCAAGCTGAAACGGCGGCTCCCTGGGGATGTGCGACTGTTCTATTCCGGAGAGCTCGCCCAGGCGATCGGAGAGGCGGATGTGATAGTAGTGGCAGTTACAAGCGAGGGTTTTCTCCCTGTGTTTCAGAGGTTTCTCGAGGAGGCACCCAAGCCCTTTCCCCTTATTACGGTCACGAAGGGATTTGTGCTGTATGGCGGATCTGTTGTAAGGATCAGTGAGGCGGCAGCGGCACTTTTTCGGAGGAAGTTTCCTACTGCGAAATTCCAATGGATTTCCGTGGGAGGGCCGGTGAAGGCGGTAGAGCTCTCCCAACTGGTACCGTCCGCAACGATTTTCGCTCTTAATTCCTCCTCTGTTCATGAGATTACGGATCTATTCCACACGGGCTATTACCGTGTACAAACCACCGACGATATCACAGGGGTCGAGCTTTCCTCTGCGTTTAAAAATATCTATTCCATCGCCCTCGGAATACACGACGGTCTCTACGGTGCGATAAAGGACAGGATCTTCCACAATTTAAAGTCTCTCCTGTTCAACCAGTCCGTAAGGGAAATGGCTCTCATCGTTGAGGCTGCGGGTGGAAGGGGTGAGACCGTATTTGATCTTGCGGGGATCGGTGATCTTTATGTAACCTCCTCATCTGGAAGGAACAGGCGATTGGGTGATCTCATCGGACAGGGCTTTACGGCACAGGAGGCCTATGAACACATGTGCCGTGAGGGTGAAATCGCCGAGGGTTACCACACTCTGGATCTTGGGGTTTCCTATCTGGAAAAGTGCGATGGAGAGTTGCTCCGGAAGCTCCCTCTGCTCAGGATGCTGCACTGGATCATTATAGAAGGGCGTAACTGTAAAGAAGGAATCGATGCATTCCTCAAAACCTACATGATCATATGACCGCTCCCCCCGGTGGTGCCGGGGAAGTGTTACGGTTGTCGAGCCGGATGCACACAGGTTCGGAAATGAGGGCTATTCTTATTTAAAATCCTATCGAAAGGAGAAGATAATGTACACCGTGGAGTTTATTGCAGGGCAGATTGCGGGAAAGGTGATCGGAGAGAGCGAGACAAAGATTGAGCGTCTGAGTCCTCCGGAGGATATTGAGGAGCGCTCGATCGTGTTCATAAAGGAAAGGCGCACCTTCGACAAGCTCGAGGGAAAGGCAGGTGCTGGGTGCTTTGTCGTTGATTTCGAGCCCGAAGAACGTGAAACCTCAACCTTCATCGTCATTACACCAGAGATGAAGGATGCAGCGTTTATAAAGCTCCTTTCCCTCTTCCAGAAGAAGAGCGACCTTTCTGGAATGCGTTCTGAAAGGGCCGTCATTTCGCCGCGTGCCCGGATCGGAAAGGACGTGACTGTCAGTGATTTTGTCTCCATCGGGGGAAACACCTCCATCGGAGACGGCACCCGTATCGGTCCCAATTGTGTCATCGGAGAGGACTGCAGTATCGGACGGGAGTGCATCATTCACCCGAACGTCATACTATATCCAAACACGATAATAGAGGATGGAGTCATAATCCATGCAGGGGTGGTGCTGGGCGCTGACGGGTTCAGCTATTCGAAGATAAATGGGATGAACACAAAGATCCCGCAGATCGGAGGGGTGATCATCGGAAAGAACGTGGAGATTGGGGCTAATACCACCATTGATCGCGCCACTCTGGGGTACACCCGGATCGGTGAAAACACCAAGATCGACAACCTGGTGCAGATCGGGCACAACTGCGAGATCGGAAAGAACAGCATCGTATGTGGGCTCTGCGGTATATCCGGCAGCGTAAAGATAGGTGACAATGTCATTCTGGCAGGCATGGTGGGGCTTGCTGACCATATAACAATAGAGGACGATGTGCTCATCGGCGCAAAGTCTGGTGTTATGAAGAAGTTGGTGAGAAAGGGAACCTATCTCTGGGGATGCCCAGCGCTCCAGTATAAGACGGAGATGGAGTTCAATGCGGTGAAGCCGAGACTGCGGCAGGTGGTGCACGACATACGTAGAATCAAGGAAACCCTGAATATGGAATGAGCGCGTCGTGGGTGTTCTTCTACCCATTCTCCCTCATGTGTCGCGTGATGTATTGTACTTTACTTACCCTCAATTTCTTTTTTGTGAAAGGTGACTATCCAGGATGATTGAATGTCTGAAGCACAGGGCATTCAATCGAAAAAAGAAACGACACAAAGGGCGTTCAGAGCGACTGAACCCAACCGTTCATTATTCCGAGTTGCTCCAGGAGGTTCACCGCTTTCTCGTACTCCCTGCGGTTCAGCTTCCGTGAGAGTTCTGGTATGGAGTGAGCAATGTGGGCGGGGAAGAACTGGCCCATGAGACTGAGCGGCACATCGGGTACGAGTATCGCAATGGAGCGGAGCACCTCCTCCGTGTTTTCCAGGTTTCCGGGGAGCACCAGGTGTCGGATGATCAATCCCCGTTTCGCGATCCCATCTTCATCTACCTGGAGAGTGCCCACCTGTCTGTACATCTCCTTAATTGCAGCGCAGTTTACCTCCACGTAATTTCCCACCCCGGAGTACTTCCTCGCACACTTGTTGTTCCCGTATTTCATGTCAGGAAGGTAGATATCGACGATCCCGTCCAGGAGCTTCAGCGTTTCGACACGCTCGTATCCGCTTGAGTTGTAGACGATGGGTATGCGAAGCCCACCGGACACTGCGATGCGGAGGGCCTCTACAGCCTGGGGGATGAAGTGGGTGGGTGTAACGAAGTTGATGTTGTGGGCTCCCCTCTTCTGCAGCAGGAGCATGTATTCGGCAAGCTCCGTACTGCTGACCTCTTTCCCGTTTCCGAGCTGGCTGATCGGATAATTCTGGCAGAAGAAGCACCTAAGAGAGCACCAGCTGAAGAATAGGGTGCCTGAGCCTCTGTGACCTGAGATCGGGGGTTCCTCACCGTGATGCAGGTTCCAACTTGCGATTTTCGGAAGAAGGCCGCTTCTGCATCTTCCGCTCTTTAAGGTCCTGCGGTCCGTTCCGCATTCGAATGGGCAGACCATACAAGGGGAAAGCAGCTTTTCCAAGGATGCGCTCACGCGGGCGAGGTCCACGCCGCTCAGGTAGGATGGTTTGGAACAGGAGTCCTTTGGAAGGGCGGCATCTGCTCCATGTGATGATAATGGATCTGATACAGATTTTTTCATGTGTCTCAATGGGGGTTCTTTTCTTTTAGGATACTGCCACGGACAGGCGGGAAGCAAACAAAATGAGAGCTCCTGATGATGGAGCCCTTTTCGCGCGAGTGGCTTTCGGTACCCGAAAGCGGGGCTTATTTAGAGAGCGCTCCCTCGACTGCGGCCATTTTGATGCCGAGCTTTTCAAGATGGTCATTGATTATAACCTCGTAATCGAGCTCACCCGAGAGAACCTGGATGAGTTCGTCTTCCCACTCGTCTATGTTGATGCGTCCGGGGACCCCATTTCCCTGCTGTGCATTGGTGAGCGCCTCTGTCCAGTAATTCAGGCCAATTGTATAGTAGTACTTTGCGATCTGAAAGCTCTCCTTCAGGCTCTGTGCATACCAGAGATTAAAAAAGTACACGTGTTCCTTGTCAAATCGGCGTGCGAGCTGGAGATAGCTGTCAATGATGAGCAGGTTCACATGCATCCTGAAGAGCGATTTGTACCGCTTGAATTCATTCTCGGTTGTGATCAGCGCGAGACTTCGCACCGGGTTGTCAAAGGGTGCCTTCAAGGCCCACTGCATGAAGCGGATGTTCCGCTCAAGATTGGGATTCGTATAGTAGAGATTCAGCACGTAAAGGTAGAACTCTTCTGCGTAGTAGAGCCGCCGCGCCATGGCGGACACCGGCGCACAGAGGAGGATAATCATGAGTAAGAGGAGAAGAGTCCGTTTCATTGTGCCCTGCTACTATACTTCTTCGTCATTTGCAGGTCCATTCTTGAATTGACGAGCCCCTGTTTCTGTTGTATCTTGAACCTACATATCCTGGAAAATAAAGTTTTGCGGACTTCAGTTCTTTGGAATTTAAGCTCAAGGAATTTAAGTTCAGGTAAGTTCCAAGGAAATTATTTTCGACAGGTTTAAGATTTATAGACAGAGGATTTATCGTGTCAAAGGAACTCCCCGAAGGACTGACCTTCGACGATGTGCTGCTGCTCCCTCAGTATTCGACCATTATTCCCGGAGAGGTGGACATCTCAACCAGACTGAAGGCCCTCCACCTGAAAATTCCTCTCATATCCGCGGCAATGGATACCGTTTCCGGCTATCGAATGGCGATCGCCATCGCACGGGAGGGAGGTTTCTCAGTCATACACAGGAACCAATCGATCGAGGCGCAGGCAGCGGAGGTGGAAAAAGTGAAGAGGTCCCAGAGCGGAATGATCATCGATCCGGTCACTCTCGGGCCGGACGCTCCGGTAAGCAGTGCCCTGGAAATAATGAGGAACTTCCGGATTTCCGGAATCCCGATCACTGAGGAAGGAAAGCTCGTCGGCATTCTCACGAATCGCGACCTCAGATTCATCACAGATTTCGATCAACCGGTAAAAAACCTGATGACCAGGGAGGGGCTTATTACCGCAGCAGTGGGAACCACGCTGGAACACGCGAAAACGGTTCTACAGAAGTACAAGATTGAGAAACTCCCCATTGTAGACAGTGACGGCAGGCTCGTGGGGCTTATTACGATCAAGGACATTCAGAAGGCAATCGAATTTCCCTTCTCTGCCCTCGACGAGAAGAAAAGGTTGATCACGGCCGCTGCAGTTGGCCCTTCCGAAGAATTCCTCACACGGGTTGACGCCCTTGTGGCGATGAATGCTGATGCCATCGTGATCGATACTGCCCATGGACACACTCAAAGGGTGGTGGAAGCGGTCAAGACGCTGCGCAGGAGGTATTCCAATCTTCTCATAATCGCGGGAAATGTTGGCACCGCAGAAGGAACCGAGGCGCTCGCAAAGGCGGGGGCGGACATCGTCAAGGTGGGCATCGGACCCGGATCAATCTGCACCACCCGGATCGTCGCCGGGGTGGGTGTACCACAGCTCTCGGCGATCATGGAATGCGCACGGGTTGCGAAGCAGTACGGATTACCGATCATTGCAGATGGTGGAATTCGCTACTCAGGTGATATCATAAAGGCTCTCGCAGCGGGGGCGGACGCGGTAATGATCGGAAGCCTTCTCGCTGGAACTGACGAGAGCCCCGGTGAGAAGGTCATCTACCAGGGAAGGGCGTTTAAGGAGTACCGGGGAATGGGATCAGAGGGCGCAATGAAGATCGGTTCTGCCGACCGCTATTTTCAGCAGGGGCAGGGGAAGTTCGTTCCGGAGGGCGTTGAAGGGCTTGTGCCCTATAAGGGGAGTGTCCGGGATATCGTCTTTCAGCTCATCGGCGGGATTAGGGCAGGCATGGGATATGTGGGTGCCCAAACCATTCCAGAACTCAAGCAGAAGGCCCGTTTCCTGCGAATTAGCTTTTCCTCACTCAAAGAGAGCCACGTGCACAATGTGCAGATTACCAAGGAACCGCCAAATTACTTCCTCCCGGAGTATGAGTAAGACATGAATGAAGGAGATTGCGTCCATTTCCAAACCTACAACCTACGACGCGGATATGGATTACGTCCTGCTATTTCCATATCTCTTTGGGCTTATGGCCGTAAACTTTTACATCCAGCTTGCAAGCGGGCCTGATCACCCGAGAGGTTGTGAGGTCATAAAGAGACATGCAAAGCAGGAACAGCGGGTCTTCATCGGTGTAAAGGATCCCATAAATCCCAAGGTGGAAACACCGGAACAGGTGAAGGACAGGGTCCTGGAGACAGCAGAGTTCTTACCTATAAACAGTGGATAATGAACAGCTTTAATTACATAAAAAACAGTTTTTTTGACCTGTTGGCAGGCAATAATTAAAGCTTAAATTATGAATCCTACTGTATCTACTTTTCTCATGGAGTCTCAAGGGAGAGATTCGTGGCATGAAGGAGTTACCATCGGAAGGCGAAGTTCAGCATCAGGTTCTGTACAGGCTGTGCCCCCGTATATGCACCGAGCTCATCAACGAAATACACGATGTTCATCTGAAAAACGTTCAGATCAAACCCGATACCGAAAGTGGGATACCCTCCATCGAAACCGGAGCGGAGGCGAAGGATACGCAGGGTATCGAAGCCTATCCCCAGCTTTACGTTGGTGAAGATTGACGTGTAATCCAGGAGATCCGAGTAGTCCAGCGCGATGATGAAATTTTTAAAGTTTTTCGTCTCCCCTCCCGCGATGAGCGGATAGAAGGCCAGACCGAAGACGATCCTCGGCTTTATAAGGCTCCGTTCAAATGGGGTTGATTGATTGAGCGCCTCCCAGCTGCTGAATCGAGTTCCAAAGAAATCCTTTGCACAGAGAGCCACGGACAGCCATGCGTTTGGAAAATAGAGCAAACCGATATCACCACCAAATCCGACTGCCTTTGAAATGGGTATTTCAGAGGTATCTGAAACCTGATCGATCACTTCGAGCACCGTTCCCTCGATACTGGACTTTGCTCTGAGCAGGACTTTGAGATTGAAGCCTGCGGAGACCGACGAAAGGAGGCTTTTTCCGTAACCGAGAAGCAGCCGGGTTTGACTGTTCTTCAAATCGTCTGAAATCAGTAAATTGCCGGCTTTATCGGCTTTATCCGCTTTGATCAAGGCCACATCGGCTTTCAAGGGCAATTCAAGTAAATACTCTTTACCTTCGAAGGTTCTCTTCTCTTTCCCTTCCTCAATGAGCGTCCCAACTCCGCTCGGGGTGTAAAAACCGGTAATTCCGGCGCCACCAGCCCGAATCCTTTCGGCAAGAGTGCCCTGCGGCACCAGTTCGAGTTCAACTTCTCCCGCCAAGTACTGCTTCTCAAAAATATTCACCTTCCCCTGATAAACTGGAAAGGAAGCTACTACCTTTTTCACCTGCTTTTTTTGGATCGTTACTAATTACGCAACCTGATAGAAATATTACTATCAAGAAAAAGGAGATTTCTCCCGAGCCTTAGAAAATTTGGAAAAAAGTATAGCTCTTAAGGAAAAGCGCGGTAGAAGTCTTGAAATATTTCTTGTTTCTGATTCTTTATTTCATTTATCTTTAGATATGAACGATCTGGAAAAGGCACAGCAATATTTGAA
>Ga0209427_10002738_pt1 | contig 20731 bp, 19 predicted proteins | sample DeeMarSWOR136_30_FD_187465 | JGI IMG/M metagenome (GOLD analysis project Ga0209427, IMG submission 187465) | Marine sediment microbial communities from White Oak River estuary, North Carolina - WOR-1-36_30 (SPAdes) (version 2) | ecosystem: Environmental > Aquatic > Marine > Intertidal zone >...
GTCTGATACGGGCGGTAATCGCCTGCCTACTTCTGGTTTTACGCGGAATAAATGAAAGTCGAAGCCTTCAGCTTTCTTTGGCTCAAATACGTATGTGCCAAATTTCACGTGTTTCCACCTTTTTACGAATGCAAAATGCTAGGCGCTGTTATAAAGTTTTGCATAATTAACCCAAATTTCATTTCGAAAACCAATTTACAATATTACGATTGTTTCCAATCGTGGCGCTTCATGTTGCGTCGATTATGGCACATGAGCCAATCGGGTTTTTCGGTCTTTATATAAAGCCATGTTAATGGATCATTTACCATATTTTGAGACATTTTACGTCCCAAAATTGTCCCGAAACGGTTTTGTCTTACATTTCCATGAAATTTTCCATGGGCTACGGCAGAAATCTTGGAAAAAATTGTAATGCAATTGAACTTCACTCTAGTACACACGAAAATCTGGCACCCATTAGTATTATATGATATACATATAGTGCACACACACAAACATACCCTGTCCAAATTTTCATTGGAGAAAGTTTTTGAGATGCCTTTTTTCGTTCTCTGAGCTTTCCTGAGGTTCTCAGCCAGCCCAAACCCTCTCACGTACTCTTTTGCATTGAAAAAGCACTTCAACACTCTTAGAAACTCTCTCAGGCTTTCTCAAATCTCTTTAAATCCTCAAACTCTGCATCTATAGTATTGTTTGTAGCGCGCGCTACAGCAGGAGGACGTCTTATGGCGCCACGAATTTGGTAACTAGCGAATTCTAAATAACACTTCTCCATCCAGTTATTCTACAACTTTTCTGAAATTCTTGTTCTGTTTAAACTGTCAACCGCCAGTTCGCAATATCGTAACGTACGTACCCGCTGCCAAAACATTCATTTACAAGATAGAAAGCTCCGATAAAACAATCTTTTGCAATTTGAGGTGCATATGCGTCAATGAATGAATTGAAGGGAATATCGAAATGCACCCACTGACCCATTGAAACGTCAGCATAAACTTGTTCCCAAACCCCTATTTCACTGTTTAAATATGGCATCATTTCATTGGGTCCATCTTTTATGTCCTGTTCAAAATAGTATGGATGACCAAACTTATCAATCAATTCAATAACAACTGCTGTTCTCATATTGTCGTGAGTTGTGAAATTGAGCATTCTTATGTCAAAGTGAACCTCTAGATTAGCAACGTTGCCATAGTAGATCTTGGGTATTGCGTAATTAGAGTAGCTCATGTACGGAAAAGGTCTGTTGCCAGAAGCGTCATCAAAAGTAATATCACAAATTCCAAAAGGACTCTGCGAGGCACTGAAATTGTAATCCAACGCTACAGTTGATGTGCCTTCATCTCCTGAAAACCAATCTCTTACTTCATTCATTTGTTTACCTTTCCAAATTAGATTTCTCTGAACCGTTGAAAGGTTTGCTTTTAAATCACCATCTAAATTGAGAGCATTGAGAGAGGTAGGGGTCGCCTCCAAACTACTAATCATTGCTGCTTCAACAGAGTCAGAAGGTACTGTTCCTGTAACAATTGCGTACGCATTTCCTCCGACCCAACCGTTAGGTGGTCCTTCTGATAGGGCGCCATCTACATAGAAATTTGGTGGAAGATTGTAAGCATCAATCATTGTTATGCCTTGTTGCTTTATTGTCAACTGACTACTGCTAATAATTAGTTGATCAACTGTCGCATATGAAAGAGGACGGACCATAACAGTTTTAGTTATCTTTTGCTCGCCATTGTCGTTGAAACTGGATTGAGCAAACCAGCCTGAAGAATTCCGCAAGTAACCACTTATTACTATCGGACCTGAACCGTCTTTCTCTCGCTCACCCACCATGTTAAAGGCATAAGTGTTTGAGGATGAGGCATTGATTTGCAAGTCTGAATAATTAATTGTAACAATAATATCGGTATAGTTGCCTAATAGAGAATTGCTTGAAAAGGGGACTAGTTCCTGGGAAGGACGAGACGATGGAAAATTAAAATATGTATAAGGTAATGTGAAAAAACTAGGGCGCAAAGTGAACAACCCATAAGATTTCCCTCCATGTCTTTGTTGCACGTAAGAAAATGCTGAAACGATGATGACGACTACGAGAACTATTGCTACTATTATGGTGATTTTTTTTTCCACTTACATCCCTGCTAATTACAATGTTTTTTCATATATGCTTTGTTGATGGCACCCCCGAAGAATAGGAATTCGTGAATCAGCAATCGACCGCGCCCACAACAAGATCTTAGTTCACTTTAAACAATTTGGTGATTCTTTGCAAAGGCGAATTTTAGAAGCACAACCTGAGAAGCCTTCCTAGCTAACTTGAAACCCGCTATTTTCTCAACATTAACTTCCAACGCTCAAGCAAACGCCTAAGCTGAGAATTTTCGGCAGTTTGGGCAAGCCATTTATGCCTCTTAAGTTATCTTGAGGATGGTTGACGGCACATTGACTGCAGCAAGGAATCTATTTTCATGCCCAACTTGCTTAGTTCCCTTCGGAACAACCGACTGTCTCAGCTACCAAATATCTCGCACCGCGGATATTAAGAAACACTTGATGACAATGCGCGTTCAGAAGGGGTTTAAGAAGAGAACTGCCATAAAAACATCATCAAAAACGGTAACGTGTGTTTCTGCTCCGACTTTTGCTTCGAGCAGAAGCATGAAAACATTACAAACGCTCACTATTCTAGAAGGAACGCTATCCGCATGAAGATCTGGATGATAACCCCTAATGACGCCCGAGAAAAATCGAGATTCCAAGGTGGCGTGGAAACATTTTCTTCTGAACTCCAAACAAGACTTGCCTCAAAACACGATGTTACTTTTGTTTTTGGAGGCGAAGGCAGGAGCGAAATCGCGAAATCCATTGCCTTAGGCTTCAAGGTAAGAAAACGGTTAAAAACTGAAAGGCCTGACTTACTGATTTCAAACGGAATTCTCGGATGGACACTTTCCAGCTTAGAAATTTCAAGAATTAATATCTTTCACGGTACCTATGAAGGCATAAGAAGATCGGTCAAGGGCAGTTATTTGGGTAATCTTCATAAGAAATTTGTTCTTAAGAAACTCGAAGTTCTTAGCGGAAGAAATGCTCTGAAAATTGCAGTCTCAAACAAAGTCGCAGAAGAGTTGACAAGCTACTATGGTTTTCTCAGAAGTGAAATCAGGGTTGTTGAAGGCGGCGTGGACACCAACCGTTTTTCGCCAGTAGCAAGCAAAGAAGAAAAAGACCGCTTGAGAAAGAAGTACGGATTACCCGCCGATCGAATTGTCTGTGCGTTCACGGCAAGTTTCACTTATCGCAAAGGTTGGGACATCATCCAGCGCCTTAGCAAAAACTTCGAAAATTTCACATTTCTGTGCACTAGCCAGAATTTTCTCAGCGACAATATTATAGGGTTAGACGTTTCCTACTCCCAAATGCCTGAAATCTATCAAGTCAGCGACATTTTCTTATTTCCATCTAGATATGATGCCTTCCCATTAGGCTTGATTGAGGCAATGAGTTGCGGGCTTCCCTTTGTAGGTTTTCCAAGTGGCTTTTGCCAAGACTTAAAAGAAAATTCATCGTTTACTGAATGCATTGTGGAAGACGAGAGGGATTTTTCTCAACACCTCGAAACAATGGCAAAAGACGAGAGACTTCGGTTGGAAGTTGGACGCAGATGCAGACTGTTCGCAGAAAAACATGATTGGAGTGTTGTCGCAGAGAAAATGAATCAAGCCATACTTCAGAGTGGGGGATAATTTGACAGAAATAACCGTTTCAATAGTGATACCCTGCTATAATCGCTGGAAGTTTCTTCCGAAAGTATTGGACAGTATTGCTTCGCAAACCTTCGCGAATTGGGAAATAATCGTCATAGATGACGCATCAGAAAATACTCAACTTGCGCTGGAGCAAAATAGAAAGGTGAAGTACTTTAGGATAGACAAAAGACAAGGCTCTGGGCACGCTCGCAACATTGGCGCGGCACAATCCAAAGGAGAGTTCATTCTGTTTGTGGATGACGATACCACTTTAAGCTCAAATTATGTTGAAAATGTCTTGCAGACCTATAACAAATATGAAGATGCTGGTGCGGTAGGGGGACGACTTATTTATGTTCATGAAGAAAAGTACTTTGATTTGAATCCTTCAATTGAGGCGCCGGTGAGAATTGGGCGCTACTCGGGGGAAGTGCTGGGTGGTTTTGATAAAAAAACCTTGGGTACAGTTGAAGTCCCATTTCTCCATGCTATTAGTCTCGTCAAAAAAGAAGACTTTCTGTCGATTGGCGGCTTCGATGAAACGACCTATGTCGGGAATCGCTATCGCGAAGAAACTGACTTCTTTGTTCGAATTCGACAGACTGGAAAGAAGTTGTATTTTGATCCAAAGGCCATTGCCTATCACTATTACTTGAAAAGTGGCGGACAGAGAAGCGGATTCCTAAGAACCGAATACTACGTGATCTTGAACCACATGAAGTTTCTGAGAAAGTTCTATCCTTCTAAATGTTCTCGAATGCTAGTCTGTTTTGTGTTCCGAAGATTTTACGATCGTACAAAACAACTTTTAGGAAAAATAGCCAGAATTCTTCGCATCAGAAAATGGAGAGACATAAGTGAGAGTACCGGCGATAAAGTTTAGCAAGGTAACACTTGGGTACATGCTGGCTATTGCTTGGGTAGTTAGTATAGCTCTCAGTCCTTTCTTTAGGCATCCCTCGGATGTTCCTACATGGAAATTCCTAGGCGAGATAACATTCAATTTAAGAATAAACCCACTGCCATACACGAGTTTTTACGGTTCCTGCTGGCTTTTCACCATACTATCTTCATATCCAACATATCTTATTGTCTCTTTGTTTAGAGCTTCGGACCTGTTTCTAAACTTGATTCTGAAGGTGCCGATTATAGTTGGAGACTTAATAGTCGGGGTTGTGTTGTTTAAATTCACGAAGTCAAAACTAGTTACGGCAATGTGGCTTTTCAATCCGTTTGTAATATTTGTCTCTGCCATTCAGGGTCAGTTTGATGTTCTTCCAACGCTGTTCGTTTTGCTCGCAACATATTTTTTGTTACAAAGAAAAAATTTAGCGAGTGCAGTTTCTCTAGCTATTGGAATAGGATTTAAGATTTTTCCAGTGTTTCTATTGCCTTTTTTCATCATCTTTTCCTTAAAGAATTTGGGGAGGAAGGCGACCTTGAAATATGTTATTGTTCTGGTAGCGGTTGTTGCTGTGCTTTTTGCGCCGTTCTTTTTGCCCCAAAACTTCAAGTATTTGTTTGAGGGATTATCTGATTTACCTCAAAGAAGTGTAGCTTATGTCGGAAGCTCGGTCTCCTACATTGAATACTTGACGTTGCAGCTGCATTTTTTGAGCAACTATAACTTTCTTTACGTATTTATTCCGCTGTACCTCGCACTCTTCTTTGTGTCTAAAAAATTTGTGAAAGATTTCAACACTCTAAATCTGTCAATCATAGTAGTTTTGCTCCTGCTCTTTGTGACCTATAACACAATGCATCCGCAGTTTTTGATATGGATCCTTCCTTTCTTGTTCATTGAATATGAAAGAAACAAAAGAGTGCCCGTAGTTCTCGTTTCAGCACTCTGGATATGGATGTTGGTTTGGATATTTAGCTGGAACTTGGGCTCTTGGGTTGTGGGGCCACTTGAGCCGTTCTTCGCCAATGCCTCCACTGGAGCTAACAATCAGCTTCTATTAGTCTCCTCGATGAATTTCTCGGCCTACGCCTTTGCCTGCTTAGCAAGTGTGACAGGATTGCTTCGCAGGGTAAAATTGGCTTCGTCGAAACGGGTTCGATATCTTATTCTCTCCGTATCAACGCTGCTCATGGATCTGCTTCTCTATCTATTCTATGGAAGCTCCATGATTTTTATCCCAGTTCTTTGTTTTGGCCTCTTTTTCCCACTGATTGTCTTGTCATTCGGAGAAGGTAATTCATGAGACACAAAATTTTGCTTGTAGTGGCTGTTACTGCAATTATTGTTGCTCTCTCCATTGTTCTCCCGAGTAAACCTGACTTGCCGACTAATCAGGGAATGACACACTTCACTCGAAATGGAAAAAACATTAATGGAACTGCAACTTGGACCATAACTGAAATTGACCCAGCTTACTTCTCTTATCTTAGCAATGCCACCACAATCAAGCTAACAATAACTGGAAATTTAACAAACTCACAACAAGGCAGTGTTTATATAAATAATTACTTCCTCGAAACACTAAAGGTGTCTCAAAGCGTTTACGTATTGAACGTGCCCGTTGAATTCTGCAGTTCAACCACAACAATCAAGATAACCTCGCAAGAATGGGACGTTAAAAGTGTTGACTTGCTGATCTCTGTCGATATTCCCCAAGTCCCAACGTGGTGGAAACAAAATCTCTGGATAATCGCGCTAGGGCTTCTTGTCGAAATACTAATCATGGGTGTTAGTGCTAGAAAAGTGTTAAAATGGATAGAACCGAGTGAAAACACTTCTTGATGAAGTAACAAGCCTTCTTACTGAGAGCTTGATTTTTCCAGGTAACTTGCTATTTTGTCAATAGCGTAAGGGATGAGGGCGCAGACGACAGCAGCGCCAGGCAAGAAGTAGTTCAGGAATCCGTTTACTGGGAGGATAAAAGCGCCAAACAAAAGCAACCCTCCTAATAATGGAATGAATAGAGTCAGTTTTCGCCTAAGCCACACCATTGCAATTATAACACCCGCGACAAATATTGCCACTCTAAGCCAAGTTGCCAACGATAGACCCACAGTTTCGTTGACAAGACCGTAGAGGCTAAGGGTTCCGTTGCCCTGAAAAGACCTCTCAAATTGAAAAAGAAAAACATTGTAAATGAAATCTTGGGGACTAGTTATGAAAAATGGCAAAACAATTCCTGCTGATAACAGCACAGAATAAAGGAAATTTGAAAATTTATGTTCCTTCCAAAGAATGTAAATGAGCAGGGGCAATGCGAACACAACCATTTGGTTCGTTGCCATCGCTAAACCGAGGAATATTGCCGAGATGAGGTATTTTTTCTTCATGAGCAACGCAATGGAAAACGTTAGAAAAGATGTTCCAATCATTATGTTTGTTCCGTTGATGCTTGTAAGAAGAATAGACAGTGGGAAAACGGCGTAGGTTAAGGGGGCAAAAAAGGCTGCTCCGCGGTTAAGTGACTTGGCAATCAAATAGACTGAAAACATTATGATAACATCCGCAACTATATTGCCAAAGCGGATATCTCCTAAGAGGTAGAACGGGACATAATAAATTGCAACCATAGGAAGATAAACGAACATGTACCCATAGCCGTCGATAATGGGCTCCTGCAAATAAGGGCTTTTCAAGTCCAAGATCAGTTTCGCACTCTGGTTATCCACGTAATAAACGTCAACTGGATTAATTGGAGCAAACAGTGGAATTGAAACAAGCCTGATAATCACGCCTGCCACTACAATAATGAATATCACATACTTCGTTTGCTCTATTGTTCTGGTCCAAAACAGCATTTTTTCAATCAAGTTTGAATTTAAGCCTGTTTCAGTTTACTCCAAGTTACTGTGTAGCGGAGATGTTCTGACTTCTGTGCTTTATTAAGATTGCGCGAAGTCCACCTTATCGCAGAAATAAATTCGAAGTATCTTGACTTAACTTTTAGCCAGTGTTTATAGTTAAGCACACGGCCAGGAAAAGTTGTTATCTGCTGTGAAGCGTGTGGTCAATTTTTTCTAGGAAGGGATCGATTTTTGGGAAAAGAGATTTGAGCATTTCTCTCAGGTTTCTAAACAAATTGCGATAAAACAATATTTCATAGATTCTGAGCACTTTTTTCTTTTGAAGATAATAAGCGTAGTTAATCTTGTTTTCCCATTTTTTCAGCTGCTTAACGCTGCTTTCTACGGTAAATATTGGCGCAGCTTTGTCTGATAGCCAATACGCGTCACTAATAACCCCTTTTTGCTTACAGAGCTCGTAGAGGTCAGTTGCCGGATAAACTTGGGTCAGGGTTGTCCGAATCTTGTCAGGTTCAATGGCTCGGACGAGACTGATAGTATCGTTTATTGTTCTTTCGCTTTCTTTCAAATTTCCAATCATGAGAAGAATGTAAGCTTTCATTTCCTCTGTATGGGTCATCTGGAAAGCTTTGGCAACCTGGGCTCTGCTTTGCCTCTTGTTGATGGCTTTCAACACGACATCGGAACCAGATTCTACGCCGTAACTTATGCTTACGCATCCAGCTTTCTTCATCCATGCAAGCAATTCTTCGGAAATTAAGTCCACTCTGGTTACGCATTCCCAGCAGACATCCAATTTTCGGTTGAGTATTTCCTTGCAGATTTCGATTACTCTTTGCTGGTTTAATGTGAAAAGGTCATCGAAGAAGGTGAAGTGCATCACTCCAAACTTCTCGCAGAGAACCTGCATCTCGTCTACAACATTTTTCGGGCTTCTCAGCCTGCATCTTCTTGGCCAAAATTGCGCTATAGAGCAGTACACACAGTTGTGCGGGCAGCCTCTGCTTGCCATGATGTTAACGCTTTTTAATTTTCCAACGGTTTTTCCCTTAAAACTTGCTGGGGCTGAATAGTGGATGTATCTATCGAATTCATTTGAAGAATGAAGTGGAAAAGGGAGGCTATCTAAATTATCGATTGGGGGTCTATCGTCGGTCTTGATGATTTGACTGCCAAGTCTGAAGGCTATTCCTTTAACAGAACGCAAATCAGTTTTTGCTTCTAGCGCTTTAATTAGCTCCAAGAAGGTTTCCTCGCCTTCAAACCTAACAATGATATCAACGGAAAAATTGGTTAAAACCTGCGCGTATAAGTGGGTGGCATGGGAACCGCCCATGACGACTTTTGTTTTGGGATTAAGTCGCCTTACAATTTGGGCGAGTTTGAAAGCGCCCCACCTATAATCGGTGAGGTTGCAGCTTATTCCTACAACGTCAGGCTCTTCTTTTCGGATTAATTTTTCAGCTTGGAAAAAAGGGACATCAATTAGGTCAAATACCTTTGCCTCATAGCCTGCCGTCTTCAATGTCGCAGCTATGTATGCTAATCCAAGTGGAGGGTAAGATTTATCAAGATATAATCGCCCTGCCTCATTATAGGCGCCATAGTCCATTGGAGGGTTAAGCAATAGCACTTTCATGCTTTTAGCCTTAAGAGGTGATGTTTCCGATTTTGTCTTTCCAAGCGCGGGTCAGAACTATTTCACAATCGCCTATTCTCACGCCACGCATCCGTCCAATAACCCAGCCTTGCTGATAGCCGTAAAGCCATAGGTCAGCATAACCAGCCATTTTACCGAGAATTCCCTGAACAACTTTGGCTTCAACCATTTTATCATAGTAGATTTCTCGATAAGCTCTTCTTATAAAAGAATACGATGAAACTATCCTGCGGTCCGTGAAATAAAGCGAATAGGCATTTATACGTCTTAAATAAGCTAAACATATCAAGCTAACGCCAGCGGTTACTAACAGGAGTCTTATTAGGCCCCCCAAGGGTCTAGTTGCCAACCCTAAGGCGCCCACAAGCAGACCAAACCAAAACAGGGGGCTGCCTAGAAACGAAGCGGAATGTGGTTTTGTTCTTTTAATCATTTGTTCTCCTGATTCCAGATTAAACAAAGATTTCATCCCTTACATTCAAATGAGGCTATACATTTTTTCTAATTCTTTGTATCTCTCCGAGTTATATACGCAGTGGCCTTTTGTGATTCTTGCTTCAAATAAATCCTTGAGTTTACCCTTTTTTTTGAACGATAAATTTCTTAGAAATGCCTTAAATTGTAAATAGCTTCCAAGCAAAACATACACCGCTGTATTAGCTATATTCAGCATGAGCGAACGAGAATATGCTTCGTTAATTGCAATGGATGCATTCTTTCCTCTTAGCTTTGAATCATAAAACGCTGGCAAAGCTTGTTTGATCCATTCCGTTTGGGTGAGAACATCATAATAGAATTGTTGACCAGCTAAAACTCTAGCAGATAAAAATTCCCTTGCAAACAGTAGATCCTTATGATTAGCGACTTCGCCTGCGAAGTTTTTTTCGTCTGCAACGTAGCTGAGGCAGAAGTTTGGATGTTTTCCATTGACTGTTTTTTTAGCACGCATGACTCTTGCTAATAGGAGAGCCTTTGCAAAAGCTAACCACATCCGATTTTCTTGGCAGACCAGAAAAAAATCAATATCATCATTATCGCTCGCTACGCCATAGGCTACGGAACCGCAAACAGCCAAAAGCTTGAGGTAAGACTTGCCGCCAAGAAGAGAATTGGCGAACATTATCGCAGTCTGCAATTTTTCCTTAGAAATTATTTCTTTGTGCGATCTCTCGTTAAAAAGGCATTCATATCCTCTTGAAGTGATAAGTTGATTTTGAATGGCAATTTGTGCTAATATTACTACGTCATTTTGTATAAACTCCTTGGCATTGATCTTTTTTGATGTTTGCGGCATCATCAGGGCTATTTCATCAAAAGTTGTTGCTTGACTGCATTCAGAAGCAATGGCAATTACTGCAAGGATTCGGTTACGCAGCTTCACGATGTCAGCATCGTCTGATTTGTCTTGGTTAAGGTTGATTGACTGTAACAAGATCTTTCAACTTGCATTGTTTATAGCTCTATTGAGCCTTCTAAGTTCTAATTATTTAAGATTTAGGTAAAATGTCCATACAGAAGATGCGGTGTTTAAAAAATGATCAGAGTTTCTACTAGCTTGAAGAAGGCATCGCCCCGACAAACCTTGGTTATTTGCTTCGATCGAATTTGTGTTTAAGGCACAAAAGCAATAAGGCGATTTAGAGCTAACAATAATTGATGTTGGTTGCGAAAAGAGCGGTTAAAATCGGCATTGCTCATAGCATTATCATCGAAAGTTTCCATGGAAAATAGCACATTATTTAAGGCGCAAATATAATATTCGGTTGGCGGAAGTATGCCTGAGAAGTCCGTTACTGTTTTCAGTTTTGCAGATGGACATGATGCAAGTGCAGCTTTGATTAGAGATGGCAAGGTCTTGGCGGCATTGCAAGAGGAAAGGCTGACGAACATTAAACACTATGATGGTACACCCGAGCGGAGTATGAGAGCGGTCTTTGAGATTGCCAATGTTGAGCCTTCAGAAGTCAATGTTATTGCAATTGCAAACTTGGTCAGAGTGTGTGCACCCACTTCAAGTAAGGTGAGAGTTCCTTCGGCACTGCCTAAAGAAAGCTCAATCAACAAAAGAATCTGGCTGTCCCTACACATGCTCGGGTACGTCCCCTTCATTGACAGCCACACTTATGCCAAACTCTACGTGCGGATCTTGCACAAGTTCCGAGAAATGCGCCAGATTAACAAAGTTCTGGAAAATCTTGGGCTGACAGATAAAGAGACTGTTTTTGTGGATCATCATATGGCGCATGCCTCAGCAGCCTACAGATCTTCGCCCTGGTCCTATAACGACAAGGTATTAGTTGTCACTGCTGACGGCGCAGGAGACGGCCTCAGCAGCACAGTTAACATAGGGCGAGAAGGGAGGATTAGCCGTGTAGCAAGCTCAACAAGCTTCAACTCCCTTGGCAACACTTTATATGGGGCAATAACCGTCCATTTGGGGTTGAAGCCGTGGGAAGACGAGTATAAGACCATGGGGCTCGCTCCCTATGGTCAACCAGAAAGATGCATTCGTCAAATACGTCGCATTATAAGAATAAGTCCCAAAAACTCGCTAGAGTTTGAGAACACGATAAGCCCTTTTCTACCAGCAAAACTTCAGACTTTGCTATACCATCAAAGGTTCGACCACATAGCTGCAGCTGTACAGAAGTACCTTGAAGAACTACTTGTAGCCTGGATCGGAACAGCGATCCACCAGTTTGATGTGCATAAAATAGCTTGTGCGGGAGGAATATTCCTCAACGTAAAAGCTAACAAACGAATAAGAGAAATGCCAGAAGTTGAAGACTTATTCGTTTATCCAGCTGCAGGAGATGATGGAACATCCATTGGCGCTGGCCTCCAGGCCTACTTTGAGTACTGCAGGCGAGAAGGCATAAAACCGGCAAAAGGTTCCTTCACTGATGTGTATTATGGTCCATATTATGAGGACGACCAAGTGGAAGCGGTACTTAAGGAAACTGGATGGATAAAAAAAGCCCAACACTACGAAGCTATAAATTTACACGTTGCTGACATGTTAGCCCACGGGAAAATCATAGCTAGGTTTAACGGACGAAGTGAATGGGGACCTCGCGCCCTAGGTAACCGCTCCATTCTTGCTGACGCCAGAGAGCTAAAGATTGTAAACCGGATTAACTCTGCGATTAAACATCGTGATTTCTGGATGCCCTTTGCACCAACAATTCTTGAAGATCAGATGAGCGAATATCTCGTAAACTCGAAGCCCGCTCCTTACATGATCTTGGCTTTTGACACAACTGAAAAGCGAGATGAAATAGTTGCAAGTATTCACCCATGGGATAAGACTTGCAGGCCCCAAACTTTAACTGAGGCTTGGAACCCCGGATACTTTGAACTAGTGGAAGCCTTCCGTGAAAAAACAGGGGTGGGTGGACTGCTTAACACTTCATTTAATCTACATGGATACCCTATGGTCTGTGACCCAAAGCAGGCCCTCTGGACGTTGGAGAACTCTGAACTTGATGGCTTAGCTTTAGGCAACTATTACATCACTCGAAAAGCCTAGCTTTTTGTCAAGGATTTTGGTTAAGCTACTAAGCGCGCGCCGAAACCGCAATAATCATAATTCTTGCCAGAAATATTGTAAGATGGATAAAAAATATGTAATGGGTTGCTTAACTGTTTTTTATGGCTCAGTTGTATGCAAAATGGCGCTCAGATGCCGCCAACAATTCTTTCTAAATTCCAAAAAAAGAACCCAGTAAGCCTCACCAAAATGGGTCCCAGATTGAACTCTCCCTTTTTGAGGTTTGCCTGATCAAGGAACCAACGCTCAACCCTCGGATAGATTTTCTTGCTAAATTTCACGAAAAGCCTTGCATATTCCCAATTAAATAGTATGAAAAATTGTTTACTTAAACAGCGAGGTTCGTGTTCAATGTGTTTGTAAAGAGTTGATGGCACAGGCGCTATCTTTAAGCCCAACTCAGAAGCTCGTAAGGCAAACTCCCCATCTTCCCACAAATACTTCAACGAGGGATTGAAACCTCCGGTCTGAACATAGTCATCTTTATGAATTGCGAAGACTCTCGAAGAATAACTATTGTGCTCGTAATTCTTAACCATTGCAAAAGTTCCCCGTCTCAGGTTAGCCAGCCAAGACCACAATTCAGGCTTCAGAATCAGATCGGAGTCCAACATGACGATTAAGTCGCCTTTGGCTCTTGAAGCACCCAAGTTTCTAGCTAAACCTATTCCCAACGCTCTGATAAAGAGCACTTCATGGTCAAAGGGGCAGCTGCTCAAATCGATCTGTACCTTGCAGCTTGAATAAATCGGCACAATTATGCTAATTTTTTTCATTTTGATTTCTCAGCATCAGTCAAAAACGAACATTTTGAATTGCTCAAAACAATGAGCAAACTTGGTTTCGAAGCCAAAGTGGAGTTATCCATTACCCTTTTTTCCTCCCAAAGCACAAATCAAACGCTCGAATTGCCAATTTGCATTTTCATTCAGTAGGTTGCTTATTATTTTACCTTCATTTTATAAAACATTCCACAACCTGTTTAAAAAGCAAGACATTTGAAGTAAAAGCAAATATGGGGAAATGCTTATGCGAAACTCTTGATGTCGGCTTCTAAATACATCACTAATAAAATTGACTGAGATCCAAGGAACTGTAAGGTCAAATATTTTTGGCAAAATTATATCTATTACCCATAGGTATTTTCTATGTCATAGCGCGTGCACTTTGCTATGGGGCGACTAGACTCGGGTTTCATCTTGCGTATAGGAAAAGAATTACCTAAGCCAGTCAGGGAACGTTTACGAACCGCCTACATTGCATTTTTACCGATTCGCCACTACAGCTTACACGGGCACGTTTATCGAACTTTGTTCATAAGAAGGTACCTAAAAAATAACAAGATAGCAAAATTGCAGGTTGGGTGTGGTGCTAACCTGCTAAACGGTTGGCTAAACGCTGATATTATTTCAGGAGACATCTACTTAAACGCTAAACGAATAATGCCCTTCAAGGCTAACACATTTGATTTCATTTTTTGTGAACATCTAATAGAACACTTAAGCAAGGAAAGTGAATTAAAGTTTCTGAAGGAATGCCACAGAGTTCTAAAAATGAGGGGAGTTATTCGAATAGCAACACCTGATTTAGAGAAAATTATTGATCTGTATTATGATCGAAACAAATACATGAAAAGACAAGAATTAATAGAAATGTACGGCAAAGGGGCACATATTCAGCCTTGCGAATTGTTCAACGATTACATGCATAACTGGGGCCACAAATTTATCTACGACAAAAACATGATTGCACGAGTATTAGCCACTGTTGGTTTTAAAGACATAATCTTTTGTGACTACAAAAAGAGCAGTTATTCAGAACTCAACGATTTGGAGAGGCACCTAGAAGAGTATAGATCCCTGAATTTGGCAGAGACCTTCATTGTCGAATGTCGAAAATAACTGTTCCATATTGCTAAGAAGAGACTAGTCCTCATGTCTAGTCTGAGGAGCCTTAACGTTGGAGTCAGTAAAATACAGTAATACCCGAAACTAGGGGGATTGTTTACATCCCTATCCATTCTTTAAAAAGCCCTTAGCATGTCTCTTGAAAGACAAGCTTACAGGCAATTTAGCAAAAATTTAAAGAGAAAATTAGCCCTAAAGCGCCATAGCATAAATTATATATACATAGTCATTCCACGTGAAAGTTATGACTCTTGGAAATAAGACGATTGCTGGCTCTCTTTTGTTCGTCGGCGGTGTTGTGTATATCTTCGGATTCGGTTTAGGGTCCCATTTTGGCAATGTTCAGCTCGAAAACGCGTCAATCGTGTTGCTTGGATTACTCATGGTTGCTAGTGCGTACTTTGTGCAAAAAGGGTTCAACTCTGTGATCTTCTCTATTCTGATTGCTGTAGCAGGTATCGGCACGATAGGCATTGGTGTCACCACTTTTAATATGGACGTTTATTTACTCTTCGCTTACATTGGCTATATCTTCTTTGGCTTATCTGCTATCATGGCATACAAATTTGTGAAATCGCCGTTTTCCTACCTTTCTGTGCTACTGGGCGCTTCATCTTTAATACTGCTAGGACTTTGGGTCTCGGGAATTGATATAGGAGGAGCTACAGTATCTCCAGGTTTAATCGACAACGTAATTATGCCATGGCTAATCGGGTTCGGCGCATACATAATGGGTGCATCCGATTAACTGCCTCGAACACCAATCGTTAATTACGCCAGCGGAAAATGGAATAGTTGATTCGAAAAAGCAGGGAATCCTTTCCTTTTCAGATGATTGGAACGCAGACTAAGCGGGCATGAATTGAAGGGTCAAAACATGAAAAACCAGCATCAAAAATTATATGTTTTGCATTTTTTGCTAATAACGTCGAAACATGAACAAGATTTTTGAAGCAACTGAATTATGATGCTATTCATGCTGAAGTTTGATGCTGCAGAATAATATGTTGGATGAAGTAAATCCGTACTATTGTCAACTTGTCCTTCCCTTAGCGCAATTTCATGAAGTTCTGAGTGCGGGTAGATTCGCAATTTAGTTAAAGAAAGACAATAAAGCTTCTCTCGGAGTTCAGCGATCATTCTAGGAACAAGTCGAGCAAGCCCTGTAACCTGTTCAGAGTTGTAAAGAGGCAAATCGTACATAAAACTGTAGCCAACATTCATGCCTTCTAAACTTCGAGCCAATGAAATCGTTTTTTCTATGTGAGCCACATGAAATTCTTTCCCAAGCATCTTCAAAGCTCTTTCAGATGCTCCATCGGGGGAGAAATAGAAAAACCTGCAGCCAGTTTGCAACGCCTCTTTTAAAAAGCGTTCATTTATGAACCCTGGTGTGAATTCAGCAGTCCAATTAACCTCAAGCTTTCTCTTAATTAGTTCTTGGCACACTTTTCGTGCATGCTCAATAGGATGGTTAAAGGTCGAATCAACAAAGAAGTAGCTCTCAAAACCATATAAATTCACCAATTCCTCAACTTCGTCGGCTACCTTCTTCGGCGACCGCAATCTGTATCTGCAACCGAAAAGAAATTCAGTTGGGCAAAAAATGCAATTGAAGCCACAGCCTCTTTTTGACTGAACCGAGATAGAATATCGCTTCTTTCTGTACTCTTTGAGATTAAAAAATTCCCTTGAAGGAGGCGGTAGGGATGCAAAGTCCTCCCAAGTTCTCTCAGTAAACAGGATCTGCCCATTCTTTCTAAACACCAAGTTGTGAACTCTTTCAGGATGATCCAGATCCTTCAAAAGGCTTGCAAATGAATGTTCGCCTTCCCCTACGACGCCAAAGTCTATTTCATGGTTTCTTTCCATAATCTCCTTAGCAAACAACGAAAAACCGCAGCCTCCAACAACAAGTTTACATGATGGCACGGCCCTCTTTATGGTTTTTATTATGGAAACAAAAAAGGGGTAATACCAATGATGAGTGAAAGACGAAGCAGGGTCAATATTCCTAAAGGATAAACCGACGACATCTGGCATCACTTTTTTCAGCAACTGTAAAAGTTCATTTACAGGTTCCTGAGTAATGTTGGAATCCCAACAGTAGACTTCATGTTCGTCCTTAATCATTGATGCTATATAAGCGAGACCGAGCGGAAAAGCAAGGGGCGGAGCCGTTGAAACGTCACCTAAATAAGATTGGCACAGTAAGACTCGCATGTCATGATCTATCCTTTAGCATTGATTACATCGAATTAAACTCTTTCTCAAACACACATTTTTGGATTATGCTAACCTTGAAAAGGATTTGGGAAAACTTTTAATTAATGCTTGATTGTAGGTTGTGTGGATAGTCAGACTGTGTCGCTTGAAGTCACTGTAGGAATATGCGCTCACAACGAAGACACGAACATTGGCAAACTACTGGATAATATCCTTAATTTGCAAGAACTTTCCTCTAAGTCTGAAGTTTTGGTCGTTTGCTCAGGTTGTACAGATAATACAGTTTTTTTAGTGAATGAATACTCAAAAAAAGATTCGCGAGTGCACGCCTATGTCGAAAGCGAAAGAAAAGGGAAAGCTTCAGCCGTCCAATACATTTTGCTAAATGCGAGAGGCAAAGTCATCCTCTTTATTTCCGCGGATACGTTACCAACCAGAACATGTTTCCCCCGACTGCTCTCACAGCTGCAACTTCCTAACGTTGGAGTCGTTTGTGGCCACCCTGTTCCAATCAACAGCTCAAAATCATTCGTAGGAAAGCTTGTCAAACTTCTCTGGGAGTTTCATGATCAAACTTTTCAACACTTGAATGATGCAGGTCTCGCTAGGCACGCAACTGAAATTTTTTGTATCCGAAAAGGCATCGTCGAAAATATACCAATTGATACTGTAAATGACGATGCATATCTCGCTTTGACTGCCAAGAAAAAGGGATGGCTAATAAAGTACGATACCGAAGCCCGTGTTTCAATATGCGGACCTCAAACGTTAGCAGACTACATTAAGCAGAGACGCAGGGTTCTTTTTGGTCACTATCAAGTAAGAAGAATAACAGGAGAATCGCCCCAGCATCTTATCTTTCTTCTCCCTCTTTACCCGACTCGAGTAATAAAGCTGATTCTCTGGTTTTGCAAGGAACATGGTCTCCTCACTTTCCTTACATTTGTGGTAGTTGAGCTAGGCATTAATGCTGCAGCCGCGTTAGATTCTATGTTAGGAAAGAGTTATACAAAATGGAGCATTTCAAGCTCAACTAAAAGAATAACCAACCCTTAAGAACTCTTAGGTCAGCGTACTCGAAAATCAAAACAATATTGCTTAGCAGCAGACTTGATTCAACAGTTGTGGTTTGTTTTCCAAAACCGTAAAAGCAAAATCAGCGCTATTGTGCTAATAGCCACCCTTACGCCTGTCTTTGAGCAGCCCATTTTACGTGCCTCAAAAACGATTGGATACTCAAAAACTTTGAAACATCCATTTGATTTGACAAGTAGCTCTAAAACAAATTTGTAACCAAATGGTTCCAAGCTTACGGAGTTAAGCACACGACGGTCAATCGCCACAAAACCGCTCATAGAATCCTTGACTGAAAGCTTTAGGGTGGCACCAGCTATTCTACAGAATACCCTACTTAAGAATTGGCGTATCGGGGAATCTTTGGAGATGCCCCCATTAATGTATCGAGATCCTATCACGACTGGGAAGGTTGTCACCAAAGCAACCATTGTGTTTATGCTTTGCGGCTCATGCGAACCATCACCATCCAAGACCACCAGAACGTTGCCCTTTGCTCTTTTTGCCCCACATAAGACTGCCTTAGCTAATCCAGGTTCGGTCTGAACTAATATCTCATGTGAATAAGCCAAACAATTATGGATTTGACTAATAAGTCTGTTAAGGTAGGGCTCGCTCTTGCATGGAATAATAACGGAAACCAGCATAGATAACGGGTTACGACTTTTCTTCCATAAATAACTTGCGCCGAAACTATTTTTTCTCTCTCAATTCACTCTTACCATAATCCGTTCTCAAACTCACGTGCACTCATCCGCACGCGTGTGTTTGTATATAGAGGCAGGTATAGTGAATGGAGTTGAGTGATTTAGTGAAAGAGTGCCAGAGGAGTGACGGCATAGTTTGTTGGATTAAAATTTAGTCCTAATTTGTGTGAATGCATGTTCACTTGGCATTTAAGAACAGAAAAATTAGAAATAAGCCTTCAGCTAAGCCTTAACTAAATAAAAATTCCCTTTTTTCTTTTACCACAGGCAAACCCATTGCCTCTATCAAGCCGACTGTTCTCTCATCATCAGGTATCTTTCCATAGCTCTTTTTCATGACCTCGGTTGATTCCCAGCCTAAAATCTGAGCAGCCAGATCATAGTTGTAGTGCGTGGCATAGAGGAGATCCTGAGCTGCCGTGTGCCTCCAGATGTGCAGAGGCAAACCCTTCCAGAGCTTCTCTGGAATCCCAGCCTCTCTGTAGGCAGCTTTCAAAAAGGCTCTCACATGCCTCACTCTGAAAGGGAACATTCTAATGGGTTTCGCCTGACTGACCAGCACGAACCTGTCAAAATCAGCTTTTGCCTCCCCAACCAATTGCTTGAACCAAATGATTCCTACCCTTTTGCCCTTATCCACAACTTTAATGGTGATCATCTCAGGCTGGATGGTAACGTTTTCCCAAAGTACATTCAGGGCTCCAGTCATGTTGTCGTTCCCCTCTCTTCCAATTCGTGTTCCAGTGTAGTACAAGAATTTTGGCAAAAAGCGCATGGCTGCCCCCAGATAAGGCTCATCAGCAAAGGGAATTACTGTATTGCCGTTGCTCCAGTTTCGGCATGTCCAGTTTTCAACCACTCGCATGACAGCTGCTCTCTGTTCTCTGGTGAATTTCAGATGGCTCCTGTCCTCTCCTGAGTTGTCTGAGCTTAATCCCAGGTTCGTGAGGAGAGTTCCATTGATGCCTTTGTATCCGAACCACACCCTCATGCCCATTCTATAATCGTATTCGCCGATTTTGACCTCTCCCTTTCTGATTCTGATCAGCAGCTCCTTTGCCATCTCTGGTGTCAAAGCTGAGGGCTTTCTTTTGAGCAGGACGCAGACTCTGAAAAGCATCCTCACTCTTTTCATGGAGTATGTTGCCGTGTTCTTTCGCACATAGAGGAGAGTTTCAATGTACTTCTTGACCTCTGGGAATCTCCTGAAAACATGCCACTCCATCTCTGAGGGTTTCAGCTCTCCCTCTGTTATGATGCCTAGAGCCTGATCTATTTCCTCTTGCTTGATCTCCTTCATTCTACGATATACTGTTGATCTGCCTACGTTGAGGCTCTTAGCTAACTCTGATGGGCTCACGGTTACGGCGTCATGAATGACTTGCAGGATAGCTGCTTTGTCCACTGCTCGCGGTCTGCCACTCATGCTTCCCATCAAACTTCCAGTTATTTTTTGTCTAGTACCCCCAAAGGGCGCGCTGCGCGCGCTAAAACTTTGAGCCACAAAAATTAGTGTTGCAAAATGTCTAATAAACCGTCCATTCATTTATGGCCATTTTGAGAATTACGTGTTTTATATAAGGGGGGCTATAGTCGCCGCGAGCACTAGTGCGGATTATTCGGTGGGTGTGGGCGAATAACGTGTCAGGTAGCCTTTAGTGACTCTGGGCTTTTTCGGCTTCCACGCCGCTAAGCGCTTCTCAATCTCTTGCTCCGTTAGCTTCACTTTTAGCACTCGATCAGAGATGTCTATTGTAATTCTATCACCGTTCTTAATAACCGCGATTGGACCACCCTCAGCCGCTTCTGGCGCAACATGCCCGATGCAAGGCCCTCTTGTGGCACCTGAAAACCGCCCATCCGTAATCAAAGCAACGGACTCACTTAAGCCCATGCCCGTTATCGTAGCCGTGGGCACCAGCATTTCAGGCATGCCAGGGCCGCCTTTGGGTCCCTCGTAGCGGATGACGATAACATCGCCTGGCTGAATCTCGCGTTTTTTCATGGCTGCCACAGCATCTTTCTCCGAATCAAAGAGTCTTGCTGGACCAGTGTGCTTAAGCATCTTGAGCGAGACGGCG
>Ga0209427_10002740_pt1 | contig 20714 bp, 11 predicted proteins | sample DeeMarSWOR136_30_FD_187465 | JGI IMG/M metagenome (GOLD analysis project Ga0209427, IMG submission 187465) | Marine sediment microbial communities from White Oak River estuary, North Carolina - WOR-1-36_30 (SPAdes) (version 2) | ecosystem: Environmental > Aquatic > Marine > Intertidal zone >...
TCGCCAAAAAGGACACCCATGCCTCGGATAACAAAATCATAGGGATCCTCATCGCTATCGTTATTTGCAATATTGATTGTAGCCGTTTTCATTCCGTAGCTGCTCGGATCGAATGTGATCTCGAAACTCGTCGTACCCCCATTAGCAGCTACCGTCGATGCGGGCTGGCCGGTCACTGCAAAGTCCGTATTGCCGGTAATAACGACTTGGTCCGGGTCTCCTGTCAGATTCAAGGCTTCCGAGCCTATATTCCTGATCGTGAATGTCCGCGCCGTTGACACACCAAACGTATAAACACTACCGAAGTCAGTATGGTCGCTCGGATCCGGAGTCGTATCTCCGTCCGGAATCTCCTGATTGTTACCAAGAACTTCGATCTCCGGCAGAGTGATCGTTATATTATCGAGTTCACGCCCGTCTGCAGGGGCGGAATTATTGCCGTACTGCTGGAATTTGATACGTACATTGGAAAGATCTGAACTTCCGGCAGCGGCTTGGGCCTGCTGAATCACAGAATTCAGATCAAACGATTGACCCGTGAAATCGGCGGCCAAGTCAGTGACCTTTATCCAATGCCACCCGTCGACACTTAAGGCTATCCCATCGCCCTGACAACGCCCCTCAAAGCTGTCGGGAAGACTTGTTGGCTCATCGCCCAGACTCCGGTGATCGAACGTAAGAATAGCACCGGCCTTGCCTGACAGATCGACGTGCAAAATCGCTTCGTTCTGAGAATACGTGGCGTTGTCCACATTATCGTCCATCCGCAGCCAACCGCCTACCACTTCTATTCGCCCCTCATTGTCCGAGTAATATTGCCAGCCGTCGGCAATCCCGGGCTTGCCGGAATCGTAGGTCTGGGCATAGGGAACCGACTGCGGCACAACGAACGGAGCACTCGCCAGGAGCGAAAAGTCCTGTGGGAATCCGCCGCCCGTGGAGCCTACGTGGATTGTATATGTTCCGGCCTGAGTAGCGTCAATCAAGACCTGTTCTACATTATCCACATGGTTTGGATCGGTCCGTACGGCAGGATCATCGGGAAGACCGGCATTCAGCGTCCAGGGATAATAGGCTGCGCCCTCTGGCCCGGTGACCCAAAGGTCAAGATCGTTCACCAATACAGGAGTACTGACGTCAATCCCATAGTCAGGTATATCACCTGTAGGATCCGTCCAGACCATCGTCGCTTTCAGAGACTCGCCTCCGGTGCTTCCGAGTGTATACGTTATGTCCTCACCAGAATAGGTGCCTTCATGAATCGCGGTGGAAGCCGTCGGCGCTTGCGCACCGCTCAAGAAAGTTGCAGCCGCAGCGGCATCCACAATACCCCATCCGTAGGAGAAATCGGGACCGAACTTACCTGCATCGAACGCCGTGTGGATCAATAGCCCTTTGATTGTGGCGCTCAAGGGAGAATAGCCGAAAAGACTGGCAAAATGTTGAATGAGCAAAGCCGCTGTTCCAGTTATACTCGGGGCCGCGCTTGATGTACCGGAAGCCTCCAAATAGGCATCATCGGCTATCGCAATACTGGAGAGGACACCCTGTCCGTTGGCGACGACGTCCGGCTTGATACGTCCGTCATCGGTAGGTCCCCACGATGAAAAGGGCGTCATGGATACATCGGTCACGCCGTAAGGGTCAACAGTGTTGTCTTCAATGGCACCTACAACCAGGCTGTTCTTTGCGGTTTGGTCCGGCGGGAGACTGTCGTAACCCGTTCCACCATTTCCATCGCTACCCGGGGCGGATGTGGCTCCGCTGTTCGGAACAAGATACCAGCCCGGACCGCCCCACCCGGATGGTAAGTTTCCCGGATTCCCGGACAAGAATGTGAGATAGGTGTTGTCTCCACTGCGGTTAGTGAAATGGTCGTTTCTGTCATTGCCGGCACTCCAAACACTCAGCAAATTCGGATGTTCATAGAGCACTCTGTCTATGTCTTCTGTTAATGAATCATATTTGCCAAGAAGCTCGGTCTCCGCATGCGAAGCGCTACGGTCCCCCTGCCAAATATCTACGACTCCGAGACCAGATATATTCACCAAGTCCCATCCAGCCATTGCAGCATAGGAATGGTTCGATGCTACCATCAAACCGGCATCCTGGGACATTTCGGAACTGGCGTTCGATGAGCTATAGCTCCGGATGTCTATTTGATTTGCCATTCCCCGGGCGGCGGCATTAATACCTGAAGCGGCTATCGTCCCTGCTACGTGTGTAGCATGATTAGAAAAGACCGGCGTACCCGATGTATCGCCGTAACTTACCCGGCCAGCTAATTCCTGATGCGTATTGCTGACATAATAAGCGCCGGCGCCTTCGCTCGCCTCCCAAATACCCACAGTTAAACCATTGCCGGTCAGGTCAAGGCCCAAGGCCCCCCCCGGCCACAACTGGTCTGTATTCACTGTATCAGCAGCGTTCGCGTTCGTCGGCAGGTCGATGCGCAGCTCTGAAGGACTTGGTCCAGGGCCTAAGAACAGTATTTGCCCCTCTGACAAGATGATGGGATTATTGCCCGGAGAAAACGCCGGATTCTCGGCATCATCGAGACCGGTGAGGTCAAATATGCCCATGTCGGCGGCGTCCAGCACGACCGTAGGTGTGGTATCGGGAAGTACCTCCGTATCGCTCACAGTAGCGGCCACGTCGCGCAGAGGAGAGCATCCTTCGCCGCTGTCAGTGTACTGGCCCGTGCCCTTTTCCAGGGCGTGCTCATAGCCCAGAAGATGGCCCACTTCGTGGGAGACTATTTCCGCCAAACAAGCCACAAGAAGATCTGCATCAGAGCCATCACCCGCGACGTTCTCAGCAAACACGAAAGCTTTGTCGTTCCGGTCCTTGTTGCCTGTGTCGACTTGTTCAGCAAGGCCCCGGAATGAGCCGTACCTGGCAAAGGCAGAATCACCTTCGCCAACGAAGACGGTGGAGTAATCAGTTCCAGCCGATGGCTTGTCTATAGTAAAAACGACTCCGGAAGCGGCGAATGTCTGATTCAATGCCTCAAGGACACGGGCTATGATAGCTTCTTCGCACCCCGCCAGCTCAACGGGAGCAACGAACGCATGTACGTCAATAGCCTCGACAAGTACCGGGCCATCATATCGAACATCCTCCTCGCCATCAAAGTCAAGATAGACGAGCTGTCCCTGCCAGGAGTCTATGTCAGGATTTTCGAGGTGGAGACCCGGCAATTCCGGGGCCGTAAGTTGATATGTACACTCTATATCGGACGGTTCCGCACATCCATCTGATGCGACATAAGCGTTTGGATTGTATGTACTTGAGTACTCTCCATTGTCAGCAGGAGGTCCTCTTATCTCGATGGACGTTGCGTATTCGATATCTAAGTCGGCATCCGTTGTATATCGGGGCTTGCCGTCGTCCTCAACTGCGACGTCAGGACTATGCGTTGTCGGGTCTTCTACCGCTATGTAAACGCCCTCCGTCATACTGGTTTGATTATCGATACGATCATGCGAATCATCTGAGGGTATCAATCGATCACTCCCTGTTTGAGCAGGAGCAATTTCATCAAGACTCACATCGCCGGAAGTTCCGTTGGGCCCGTCCAAAGAGTCGACATCTGCATCCTTCCCTTCCCTATCATTGGCGACAGTGCTATCAAGAGACAGGATCAGAATTGGCTGTAATAGGCCTCTCCCGCCCAGGTTCGATGGATCGACTTCTTCGTCAATCTCCTGCTCTGCGGCTCGTTGCTGCTCGACCTGCGTGGAAGGTTCCTGCAATTCCGCATGTCGGACTACCTGCGGAATGGTGTCGGGAAGTGGATCGGACGCGGCAGCACTAAGTAGGCCGTCCCCGGAAAGTAAGATTCGTGGTTCAAGCCTTTCCAGAAGTGAGGGACTGAGCGATGTGGAACTTGAGCCCGGAGATGGCTTGCGCCTCTTTATTTTTCTGAATCTCTTCAGCACTCTACCTCCACCGCACAAACTGTTCATCCGCCTGAAACATCAATCAACAGCGGACAATCGCACAGTAAGAAATCTCCGTCCACACTCAAGGCAATCGCCTCCGCCTGAGTATGGCAATAACTATTATAGAACACACATAAGCGTCGTCAAGAAAAAAAAGAAATTTGTATCTGTTTAGCACCCCAAGCGCCGTTTTTGACGCCAAAAACGAGGCTTGCGGGTGTCATATAGTTTTATGTGTGCATGTCTCATGTGATCAAACGGCCTTTTCGGGGCCAAGAACACGGATTGACCCACTAAACAGATATGGAAATTCTATCAGCATTTTGTGCCGTTCATCAGTTAGTTTTACACCTATTGACAGGCTGCTATCCCACTCGATTTCTGCCATTCAATATACTCCTGATAACATTGTTGCCACCTTCTTTTAACCGATTTTCCAGGTATCCCGTTTTCCTGTTCACACCCTCATAACACCGCAAATACCATAGGAAACGGAGGATTCACAATCAGTAACGATAGTCGCATCATTGGTGAGTGGCTGCAAGGAATTCCCTTTGTTCGATAGGTCGCACGGATGATGTCCAAAAATTGTGCCAATAGGGATTTTTAGTATTCAACTTTGAGCTTTTCATGGGTGCGCGGCGTTAAAAAAAGAAGGGCTGGAAACTCTTTCAAGCTGCCAGCCTTCTTGTATGAGCAAATCTATGACGTCCTTTTTCGTCCGAATTTCGGGCGTTCTCACATGCCAACACCTCGACCTTAGTTGTGCTCATCTGCTCAATGTCCAACGACTATGTTGGTCGTAGTGCCCGTGAGTTCACGAGGATCATCTAATACCTGTTCGGCGGCTGTTGTCCCCGGCGGCAGTCCGTCTGATTCAAAGACAAGATTGTTTTCAGGCTCGGCAATCAAATCGCCAGTGTCCGGATCATACGAATTCGCTAACCACACACAAGGAATAGCACCCGCGGTTAGTCCTGGAATGCCACTCCGGGTATAGTCATTTTTGATAAAGGAGTTGCTATCGCCCGAGCACTGAACACCTGCCATAGCGCCAGGGCCAAGTGACCCAAAAACATTTCTTGTAAACAAGTTGTCTTGACATCCTGGCTCTACGAGTATTTGCATTACACCAGCGTTCAAGTCAGACATATCATTGCCGATAAACGCGTTGTGGGATGAATTTCCAGCAAGCCCTATTCCTCCCAGCGATACGCTCCCTGTGAAAGTGTTCGCTTTTACTGTCACATCTGAGCTATCCTTGAAATAGAGGGACGCCAAACCCCCACCACTGCATTCGAATCTGTTACTTTCAACGGTGCCGCCACTCCCGTCATTCTCAAGGTGAAGGAAGTGGTAATTGCCAATGACCGTATTGTGACGAACAGTTCCTATCGAGCATGCACTATCGTAATAGAAAATGGCATATCCTTCGCCGGAGCTTTTCAGATAGTTGTCGCTTATCGTCACTTGAGTAGTCGGATTCTGTCTCCAGACGATTTCCACCGCGGTACTCACATTCAACGTATCGCAATGATTGATGGCAATGTTGTTTTTCACTTCTATTGTTGCAAAGTCTGACATACCAAAAGCCATGCAATCAGTATTTGGAGGAATATCACCGGGATATAAAAAGCCCGCCGTACCCGCCTCGATGTAACAATCTTCAATAGTCACAGAGCGGCTACTGCCCAACCAGCTACAAAAGCCATAACCATCATCGACTGTTTTCATTCGGCAGTTACTGACCTTCATGGAATCCCCCCCTCCTACGAGGGCGATACACATGCCCATTGATAAACATTCTATATCCAGGTTGCTGATGATCACATTTTCAGTGTCACCGGGACAGTCTATCTGGATAGTTGGATCCAGGGGCGCCCCGGCCAGATTGTTTGGGTCCCAATCCCATTGATCGTTTGGATCCCAAACTCCTACAGGGCTCTTCGTGATTTTCGCTTCCCAAACTCTGTTGTCCGCGCCCGTACTGGTGTTGAAGTCCCCCGTAGGTTTTGGGCCCGTCAATTCAACGCTGTTGTTAACATTGAGTATGCCCGTCCAACTATACGCGCCGGGATGGAAATACACGACGCCGCCGCCGTCAACGGCCGCCTGGATGGTTGCGAGTGTGTCAGTTGGGCGGATCTCAGTCGCTCCAGGTGGCGCTTGGGCTTTCACAGGTGCACCGATTATGATGACAATGCCCAGAGCAGCTACAAGAGCCCCTTTAAGGAACTGTGGTTTAGGTTCCCCAACGAAAGTGGATGTGTTTTTCGTTTTCTTAGCCATGATCGTTTTCCCCTTTCTTAAGTCCCGTTGTTTCACGACACAATCTAACTATGATTTCATGGTTTCATTTTGGCTTGGCAAGCGTGCTCATTGAACCTCCTTTCCGTTCACACTTGTTCTATAATTTGGAATATGCGTTCACTGAAAATTCTCTTGCCGTTGCAGTGAGAAAGGGCATCTGGCACATTCCCTATGGAAGCGGCAAAGGCTCATCATCTGTCCAGTGCAAGGCCATGATCTCCAGGTCGGTTCGATTGACCTGGCAGTCGCCGTTAATGTCTCCTGAGACAATCGTCTCACAGATTGGCTCGCCAAAATATGACTTACTGGCTTTGGGCGTACCGCCGTAGGCGCCCATGTTGACAAAGCCGCCATTCGGGAACAGCTCCCAGCCGATCGGACTCATTGGATATCCCGCGTCAATACATGGGCTCGTCACATTATCCTGAAGCCAGGTTTGGCTATCGGGATCCCAGCGGCCTGCTTGTGACTTGAGATGGAAATCATCCTCCACACAGACATCATCCAATGGTTCGCGCGTACCCTTGTCGTCCCAGTAACCGTAACGAGCAAAAAGTGGATCGGCGTCGATGTTGCCCTCACCCCAGTTGAGAGTACAGCCGCTTTGAAGATGGATTCCAGCCTGCCCATTGGCTATGTTGCTGTAGCTTAGACTCAATGCTCCCCCATACACTACTGAAAACTCGCGCCCTTGAGGAGCTATATTGGCCCAGACGATGCTATTGGTAATATTAGTAGAGCCTTGCCAGCACAACACAGCCCCGCCAGGTTCGCCTGCCGAGTTGCGCGCGATTGTGCAATTGGTCAGTGTCAGAGGACCTTTCACGCATTCCATTCCACCGCCGGCATGTTTCGCCGTGTTATTGACTATTATGCAGTTCGTCATAGTCACAGACGAGGTTTCGCAGAAAACGGCGCCAGCATCTCTTCCGGCTGTATTCTCTTTTATGGTGCAGTCGCTCATGACCATCGATGAGTTGTTCCAGCACTCCGCCCCGCCTCCATATCCACTAACCTGCGGAGTGGACCCTATGGCCGAATTGCCGCGAATGATGCAGTTAGTCACGATTGCGGATGAGTTAATCCCAGACCAAAGCCCGCCACCACTCATGGCTGAGTTCCCCGTAATAGTGCAGTCGGTAATCGTAACGGATGAGTTGTTCGCACAACAGTACACCCCGCCACCAACTTCTCCTGCCGAGTTCTCCCTGACAGTGCAGTTCGTTAAAGTCAAGTAGGAGTTATCCCAGCAATGCGCCCCGCCGCCATATGTAGCTGAGTTCTCCATGAACGTGCAATCTGCCAAAACAGGCGATGACCCGAAACAGGCGGACACTCCACCCCCACCGCCAGGATTTGCTGTGTTTCTGATGAATATGCAATTTTTCACTGTCCCAGAAGAAGCATTGAAGTATATGCCTCCGCCTGCATATTTGCTTACAGATGGGACCCAAGAACCTTTGCCATCGGTGATCATGAATCCCTCAAGAACAGACGCCTCGGTCTCATCGTTTTCGAAGATCAAAACGCTGCCGCGATTAGTATCAGCCGGCGTGGCCATTTTAATAGTGGTTTCATCTGGCCCGGCTTCGGACTTGACCGTAATGGCTTTGCCTCGAAATGTGATCGGCTCGGTGATAACATACTCGCCAGGTGCTGCAAGCACCATATCGCCGTCGCACGCGGCGTCTATGCCCGCCTGAATGGTTTCAAAATCATAGTCAACGCCCGGCCCTGCGGTAATCGTCCGTGCCTTAGTCGAACCAGTCACCGCCAGGAAAAATAGAGATATTCCCAGGTAGGTTCTCAAAAAAATTTTAATTCGAAAGCAAATCAAAGGTTTCATTTTTTCGTTCTCCCAAAACAAGTGTTGGTGTCCTCTACATATAAACACAGGAAAAATTTCCGATCTTGCGCAAAATCCTGATTCTTTTTTCACTTTTTTCCCATAGGAGGAGCAATTCCGGGGAAAACATATGTCTGAATCCGAAAGTAAATGCTTGACGAATAAGCGGTTATTACCTATATTAGCTCTGAGAGCGTTTTCTGTATTCCGTATCAAAACCTCTTGTTTCGCCTTGAGAGTCAAAGGATGTGTGACGTATCCCGAACACCTTAAGATGTGGCAGAAAAGTACGCGAATCATGTCACACGACGACTATACAGATATGGGGGGGACAAGAGAGGCATTCCTAACGACCCATTGGTCTGTTATTGAGGACGCGGGTTCAGATGATGAAGACAGAAGTCGAGCCTTGATCGGCTTGTTGCTGAAAAGGTATTGGAAACCCGTTTACTGCTATCTCCGTCGCAAAGGATATGACAATGAGCGGGCCAAGGATCTGACGCAGGGATTCTTTCATGAAGTCGTACTCGGGCGAGGTCTGATTGAGAAGGCCGACAAATCGAAAGGGCGATTTCGCTCATTTCTACTGATCGCCCTCAATCGGTACCTCATTAATGTTAAATATGAGGAATCCGCCCAAAGACGTATACCGAGAGACAAACTTGTCCCACTGGATATGGTCGATCTGCCCGAATTGCCTTATAAAGTCGAACAATCAAGTCCCGAAGAATCCTTCAACTATGCCTGGATATCCTCATTGCTGGAGCAGGTTCTGGAACAGGTCGAAATTACATGCCAGCAAGAAGGGAAGACGGTTTACTGGGAAGTCTTCCACGACAGGATTTTACAACCTATTACCGAAGGAAATGAACAGCCCTCGTTGAAAGAGATTTGCGACAAATATGGAATCAAAGATGATGCTAAAGCCTCCAACATGATCGTTACGGTCAAGAGGTGCTTCCAGACTGTTTTGAGGAAGCATCTTCGTGATTCTGTGGTGTCAGATGAACAGATAAGGGGTGAGTTAAAGGAACTGAGGAGATTTTTTCCGAAATTTGCGCAGGATAACGAATAAATCCTGTATTTATTATTAGAACAGTACAGCAAGTCCGACCTTAGGGTGGGTTCAGTTGGAAAAACATGGCAAAGAAACCCATATTTGGCCTGGATCCGGAAAAGCTGGATCGACTTCTATCCATAGGCACCGACGGTGTCGATGAGTCCTTTCCTAAGGATAAGAGGTTGCCGCTGGCCGGCGACATCGCTTCCGCGCAGAAGTCTGATACGTTAAATTCTGCAACTTCTTTAGATCGATTCACCGAACAGCCTGGAAGCCGAATCGGACGCTATAAACTGCTCCGGGTCCTGGGTGAAGGGGGGATGGGCATTGTTTATCTGGCCGAGCAGGAGGAACCCATCAGACGCCAGGTAGCGCTCAAGATCATCAAGCTGGGTATGGACACGAAAAACGTAATTGTCCGGTTTGAGGCCGAGCGTCAGGCTCTGGCGTTGTTAGATCATCCCAACATCGCTCACATTCATGACGCCGGCGCGACAGAGAGCGGCCGACCCTATTTTGTCATGGAATACGTTCAGGGCTTGCCCATTACGGAGCATTGTGACTCCCACAAACACACTATAGAGGATCGACTCAGTCTGTTTCTACAAGTCTGCCAAGCTGTCCACCATGCCCACCAAAAAGGGATTATTCACCGGGATATCAAACCATCAAACATTTTGGTCTCAATCCAGGATGATCAAGCGCTACCCAAGATTATCGACTTCGGAGTGGCCAAAGCGATCCGCCAGCCTCTGACGGACAGAACACTCTTGACTGAGCAAGGCCAATTGTTCGGCACTCCCGAATATATGAGCCCCGAGCAGGCGGACATGGTCAGTGAGGATATCGACACGCGCTCAGATATCTATTCGTTGGGCGTGCTTTTGTATGTACTGCTAACAGGCGTGCTGCCGTTTGACGCCAAGAAGCTTCGCGAAGGCGGGATTGAGCACATCCGGCAGACTATTCGCCAAACCAATCCTAAGACGCCAAGCACCCGGCTGACAAGCCTTGGGGAGGAAGCCAAAAAGGTGGCTCAGAGCCGTCGTACCGAAGTTGCAACACTTGCCAAACGTCTACACAAAGAACTCGAATGGATCCCCCTGAAGGCGATGCGTAAAGAACGAACCGAGCGTTATCGCTCGGCCTCCGAACTCGCGGACGATATCGAGAATTATTTAAAGGGTGCCCCTTTGTTAGCTGGTCCGCCGGAGATTCTGTACCGACTTTCAAAGTTTGCACAGAGAAACCGAGCATTAGTAAGTGGAATTGCAGCAGTGCTGATTGTGCTTGTCGCCGGTATAATAGCCTCTACGCTTTTTGCCATCGGCCAAGCCCGCGCTCGGGCTGAGGCGCAGGCCGTCTCCGATTTCCTGCGACACAGTGTTCTGGAGTCACTCGATCCTTTTAAGGTTGGAGGCCGGCAGATAACGATTCGGTCAGTCTTTGACGCTGCGTCGGCAAGTCTTCAAGAAGAATTCACAGGCACGCCGCTGGCCGAGGCGGGTATTCGATATACTGTAGGAAACGCTTACTGGAGCTTGGGCCTGTACGAGCAGGGCGAGCTACACCTCAAACGGGCGATGGAGATCCAACAAGCCAGATTGGGCCCCGAGAACCCTGCGACTTTGTTGTCTACCCACTATCTGGGCTGGCTGTACTTTTCTAAGAGTCGTTATACACAGGCGGAACAGTTCCTCACCCAAGCGATGGAGGCCAGGATTCGTGTGCTGGGTCAGGAAGATGAGAACACACTGCTTTCCATGGGTGGGCTAGCCTGCGTTTATAACATGCAGGGGCGCTTCCAGGAGGCCGAGGAGCTTCTCGAGAAGGGTCTGGAGATTACGCGTCGTGTATTTGGCGAAGAGCACCTTCTTATACCGGCGCTCTCGAATGCAATGGCTTGGGGTTACGAGTTACAGGGTCGCTACGATGAGGCAGAGCATCTATCCAGGCGGGGCTTGGAGATCGCCCGCCGAGCGCTGGGCGAGAACGACTGGTTCTCGCTGCTCTTGAAGCACACCCTGGCAAGGACGTACATGCTCCTGGGCAAATACAACGAGGCTGAGGAGCCTTTACAGGAGGCCTTGAAGGGCCGACGCGAGGCCTGGGGCCGGGAGCATCCGGACACGGTGGAGACGATGGCGACTGTGGGTCGGCTGTACCGCACACTGGGACAATACGAGCTGGCGGAATCACATTTAGAACAGGCGATGGAGATCTCGCTCCAGGTGCTGGGTGAGGTGCATTTTATCACTGCTGAGTGTATGTATGAGCGCGGCACGTTGTACTTGAGTCAGGGTCGGTATGACCTGGCAGAGCCCTTGCTGAAGAAGGCGTGGGAAACGACGGAGCATATCCTGGGCGAGGAAAATTGGGCTTCGCTATCCGTAAGGAACACCTTGGGCAAGCTATACACGGCTCAACGTTATTACGCTAAAGCAGAAGAGCTATATCTTGAGACGATGGAGTCCCAATGCCGGAAATTAGGAGACGGTCATCCGGATACTTTAGAATCCAAGAACGACCTAGCGATCCTTTACACGGAACAAGGTGACTACGCCAAAGCAGAACCACTCCTTCACGAAGCCCTCAAAGGCCGCCGCCTCAAGCTTGGTGACACCCACCCACACACGCTGGAGTCATGGAACCACCTTATCGACCTCTACGAAGCCTGGAACAAGCCTGAAAAAGCCAACCAGTGGCGAGCAACATTACCCCAGCTTGCTCAGCGGAACCCGCAATAATAACGAGAATCAAGAATCCAGAAGATCCAGGAAACGAGACCTTATTATATCAAAATTCGGTTCTTCCGGATAATGCGCTGGTGGACCCGCCGTTCGTGATGACCGAGGAAAATCATTCGGGGCCCCAGAGGCTCAAATTTCCCGGAGGAAGCAGAAAAAGGACTGCTGAAAAGGCAAGATCGGAGATCACCCGCTCGACACTGGATAGGCCACGCAGTCTCAACGGCCGCAGGAAGGCTCGCCGGCTTTGCTGGTCGTCTTTGACGCTCACGCAAAATATTATCTTGAGGCGTTTTTTTACTTGTCTTTTCAGGCATCGGCATTATAATATCCACCGTTCTTTGAAAAAAAGGAGCTTTCACTTGAGGTCCTCACCCATAGAATGGGTGAGGATAACCAAACGGGAACGCGGTAAAAATCCGCGACGGTCGCGCCGCTGTGAGCGTCCGCCCCGGGTCTCTCCGGGAATTCTCAGGACAACAAGCCACTGTTCACCAGAGGTGGATGGGAAGGCGTCCTGGGGTAGGATGCGAGTCAGAAAACCTGCCTGAAGTGATATCGCCATGAACATGTTCTCGCGATTGGAACACGGTTTATGATCGTCAAAAGCATTTGAGGAATCCATTGACTTGAACCGCCGTCCCCTTTGTGAGGACGGCGGTTTTTTTATGTTCACAATATTTCCATGTCGGAGATGACGAGTCATGGGTTCAGAGAAAGAGACTGTTGTTCCTAAGAGTGTTGAGAGGAGCAGAATTATGAGAATTCAAGGCTTATTCGTTCTGGGGTGTCTTTGTGTAGTACCAAGCTTGGTGACAGCAGTTCCCGTGGAAGTCGGTGCCGGAGTCAACACGGCGCTTGTCTACATAGAATGGTCCGATGGTTTTAGCGTCGAGTTCCTGGTGCACTTCGGCCAGGCCGAATGGGAGACCACCACCGGTCTGGGCCTAATGGATATCATCGAAGCCGAAACGGAGCTGACCACGGTCCGTGGCGACTTCGGCTGGGGCGTTGTGATCGACGGGATCAGCTACGAGGGACACAGCGACACAGGATTTGGCGGCGGCGAGCGCTGGTGGCACTATTGGGAAAACAATGCGGGCAGCCGTAATCCCTGGCAATCTTCCATGACCGGCGCGGCCGGGCGCACCGCGGCTCATGGCGATGCGGACGGCTGGCTCTACGGCCACGGCAAGGCACCGACGCCGGCGAGCGTGAATCCCTTCCTGCCCGGCTACGGGCAGTATGTTTACGATTCCAACGACTTTGCCACGACCTGGATCGCCTATGAGCCCAATGGCATGGTCAACGACTGGCTTACCGGCAAGCCATTCAACGATCCTAATGCGGCGCTCGGTCGGCCCACGGTTGATACCAGTGGGGACGATTGGTTTGTTCCCATGGATATGAACGCCCCGGTGGTCCCCGTTTATCCGCCGCTCAGGGCCCACGAACTGGTGTACCTGGGTGAGGGGGGGACGATCACACTCAGTTTCAACCATCCCGTGCGCGACGATGTGGAAAATCCCTACGGCATGGACTTCATCGTTTTCGGCAATTCGTATCAGATCGTCGGTGGTAGCCAAGGCTGGACCAACGGAGATCCGAGGTCTGTGATCGTCGGTTCATCGGGCGGGACGGAGCCGGGCATCGTGTCGGTCAGCCAGGACGGCACGACGTGGTACAGCTTCACCAATGATCCGAACTTTATGAGGGCCGATCCCAACTTCATCAAGCTCGCCGGTGATGCTGAGGACGGTCCGTTCTGCGGTGGGTTTGCACCGACTCTGGGCCGCGTCTATGATCCTTGCTATGCGGATATCTCCCTGGGGGATTGGAATCGTTGGTGGGCTGAACCCACGAATCCGACCCTACCGCTCGACCCGGTCCTTTCCTATGCGGCGTTCGACGGCATGTCTGTGGCACGTATCGCCGAGACCTACGGGGACTCCGCTGGCGGTGTCGGATACGACCTGGCCCGACTCGACCTGCCGGCCGATCCCCATACGGGCCTGAAATGGTTCCAATACATTCGGATCGACGATGCACCGGGCAGCGGCTCACCGGAAATCGATGCGGTCGCCGATGTGAGCTGCCCTGGCGACTACCAGCATCCCGCGCCGGTGGGCGATCTGAATGGGGACTATCGAGTGGATCAGGATGATATCGCCATGGTGGAAGGATTCCTGGATCGGACAATCACAGACCCGAGTGATCCGGCGGCAGTAGCGGATCTTAATGGCGACGGCAGGGTGGATCAGGCCGATTGGGATATGGTCACGGCCAACACAGGCGCTTGTGCCTGGGGCTGTCCAACTGAAGATGGATAGACTGTGAGGCATGATGCTGTGGATGGACGGCACTTCGTCGATCCGCAGCCTTCCATGTGGATGGACGGTTATGCAGGGATTGAAGCGGCAAAGCGGCTTAAGCTTGGTGGAAGTGCTCGTTGTCGTCTCGACGTCCGCCTTGCTCATCGGCATACTGCTGCCGTCCCTCGGTACGGCCCGGCAGCAAGCTAAGCGGAGCTTCTGCCTCAACAACTTGCGGCAAATGGCCCTCGCCGCCCAAACGTACTGCGCGGTCTACGAAGATCGTTATCCCCTGGCCTATCACACCGGGCGCGTGAATGGAATTCGGCGGTATCTGGCCTGGGATTTCACTACATGGAAGGACTGGAGCCAGACCGACCCGGTCGAACATGTCGAACCCGGCTTGTTGTGGATGGGACGAACCGTTGAGAAGATACAGCAGTGCCCGGTCTTCAAAGGTCCGGCCAACTGGTTTGTGGATCCGTACACCGGCTATAACTACAACACGAGCTATATCGGACGCGATGAAACCGCCAGCCCCGTTGACTCGGTCAGGACGACCGACGTATGTTCTCCGGCGCAGACGGCGTTGTTCGGCGATGGAGACTACGTCGGCGGGGCGAACAAATTCATGCGGGCCCCGTTCTCGAATCCCCGCGACGCCAGTTTCAGCGATGCGTTTCGTCACGCCGGTGCGCAGGGCTTCCGCCACCTGCATACGACCAACGTTGCCTTTTGTGATGGCCATGCCCGTTTCCAGCGCGACCTGCACACCGAAACAGACCCCATAGGCCGGGACATCCTCGAACAACACAACCAAACGCACGACAATCCGATCGGCTTTCTCTCGGCGGATAATCGCCTGTACGACCTGAAATAACAAATGGCTCGGAAGGGACATCCGCCCTCGCCCGACACCCACGAGAAAACAGGACGTTCTTGCTGACGGCCCTTTCTCGACCTCTTTTGCGCTCAGCTTTGCGCTAAAGAAGCGAATGTCATCAATCGACCGAAAGTAGAATTGTCAAGCACTATCCTTACGGTAGCGACAACGGCTCTTCATCTGTCCAGTGCAACGCCATGATCTGCAGATCGGCTCGATTGACCTGGCCGTCACCGTTGATGTCTCCTGCAACAACCGTCTCACAGACCGGCTCACCAAAATATGACTTGCTTGCTTTAGGCGTACCACCGTAGGCGCCCATGTTGACAAAGCCGCCATTGGGAAACAGCTCCCAGTTGATCGGAGCCATCGGATCTCCTGCATCAATGCACGGGCTGGTAACATCATCCTGCACCCAGGTTTGGCTATCAGGGTCCCAGCGACCGGCTTGTGACTTGAGACGGTAATCCCCGTCCACCCAGAAATCGTCGGAGGAATCACGGGTGCCGTTGTCGTCGAAGTAGCCGAGACGGGCAAAAAGCGGATCGGCGTCGATGTTGCCCGCGCCCCAATCGAGAGTGCTACCGCCTCGAACATCGGCTCCAGCCTCGCCGCCGGCTACGTTGCTGTGCATAATGCGGAATTCGGTAGGTGTCTTCTGCAGATGAATCTCGGGCCCCTTGGGAGCCGTGTTTCCCCAGAGGATACTATTGGTGACCGTCGCAGAAGCCCCATTAAAGCAGCCCATTCCACCGCCGAAGTTTGCTGAGTTCCCCCAGATAGTGCAGTTGATGACAGCCATAGAAACCGGTGCCCAGCCTCCCAGTCCTCCGCCCGAGCGTGCGGTATTGCCCGCTATGATACAGTTGGTCACAGTCACAGATGCAGCGCTGTCACTGCAGAACACTCCCCCGCCCACACATCCCGAGTAGTTCTCAACGATAAGGCAGTCGGTCATGGTCAAGGACGAGTCAAGATAGCAATGAACCCCGCCACCGCCCGCCCATGCGGTTGCTAAGCACGAGTTGTCCCTGATAATACAGCCAGTGACGGTCATGGATGAACCTTTCCCGCAGAACACCCCACCGCCCGACCTTCCCGCCGAGTTTTCCGATATAGTGCAGTTGGTTAGGGTCGCCGACGAATTCTCCCAACACAATACTCCGCCGCCACTGTCTTCCGTGGCCACGTTTTCACTGATAATGCAGTCCGTTAGGGTCGCCGAGGATCCGGAGTGAAGCATCATCCCGCCGCCACCTTCATCCGTGGTCATGTTCCCACTGATGATGCATTGGGTTAGGATCGCGGAGGAACCTAACCCAATAAACACTCCACCGGCGACGTCTTTCGCTCGGTTCTGCGCTATGGCACAATTCCTCACGGTCCCGGAAGAAGTATCGAACAAGATGCCTCCGCCAGCACAGTCGAATTCAGATTCTTCAGGATCCCAAAACCGACAACAACCCCGGCCTCCAGTAATCGTGAATCCCTCAAGAACGGACGCGGCGGTCTCGTTGTTCTCAAAGATCACGACGCTGGCACGGTCCGGATCAGCCGGCGTACCCATCCGGATGCTGGTCTCATCCGGTCCAGCCTCCGATATGACCGTGATGGCCTTGCCTCGAAACGTGATCGGCACGGTGATCACGTACTCGCCAGGCGCCACCAGCACCGTATCGGTGTCGTTCGCTGCATCGATCCCCGCCTGGATAGCTTCTCCCGGACCTACTGTAATCGTGGCTCCACTCGCAAGCTCGATACCACCAAGTACAATAGCCGCAATGAATCCTACTAACATTGACCTCATTCTGTAACCACATGACCATTTCATTTTACACCGTCCTTTCTCCCTTTTGCTCAAGGGGCTTACAGTAAATGTTGCTCTTTGCCACTGGCGAATTCACCAAAGGCCTCTGTAATACAATCACCGGAAACTTTTGAATGCTGCGCGAAATCTTCAAATTTTTTCTCAAAAACTTGATGTGAGGCGTAACTGAGCCAGAAATACAGATTTATGGCTTGCTCATACTGTTACAACTCGCTATTGTAGAGGTTAGGAAGCTGAGGAAAATGTATGGTCCGCACCCTAACATGACCTTTGGGGAAGGCTCAAATGCAGCGCGGTGATTACACAGATATGGGTGGGGCGGGCAGAGCATTTCTGACCACACACTGGTCCCTGATCGAGAACATCCAATCCGGTGACGACAAGAATCGAGACCTAATCGGTTTGTTGCTCAGGAGATATTGGAAGCCCGTGTACTGCTATTTGCGTCAAAAGGGATATGACAACGAGCAAGCTAAGGATTTGACGCAGGGCTTTTTCCACGACATCGTGCTGAACCTGAATTTGATCCAGCGAGCAGATCAGTCTAAGGGGCGCTTCCGATCATTTCTGTTATTTGCTCTTAACCAATATCTTATGAACGAAAAACGCAGACAGAATGCTCAGAAACACATTCCCACGGACAGAATTGTCTCTCTGGATACCGTCGAAGCGCCCGTTTTGCCACAGAGCATCATCGAGTCAAGTCCGGAGGACTCCTATAACTACGCCTGGGTGTCGGCCCTGTTGGATCACGTCCTGTCAGACCTTGAGCGCGTGTGTAGCCAGCAAGAGATGGAGATTCATTGGTGTGTCTTCCGTGAGAGGGTGGTCCTACCCATGCTGAATAATGCTGCACGTCCATCCTTGACAGACATCTGTGAGAAATATGGCATCGAGAGCGAAAAAAAGGCCTCTAATATGATCATCACGGTCAAGAGGCGTTTTCAGGCTGTTTTGAAACAATATGTCCGCAGCACGGTAGCTTCTGAGAGCCAGATGGACGATGAATTGAAAGAAATAATGAAATTCCTCCCAAAAAAAGCGCAGCATTCTGAATAAAGCGGTGAGTTAACAATAGAGCATGAGACTGCTTCATGCGCGCATTGTTGTCCTGGGAAAAGGTACAGCAATCAAGACAGCTTTTGACAATAGGTCAATCTTGAGGACCTGAACATGGCCAGAGAATCGGCATTTGGGGCGGAACCTGAGCAACTGAGGGAACTTCTATCCTTTGGTCTGGAGGATTCAAGCGAGCAAGCAGAGGCCCTGACAGCCTCGCTGGGCGCCGTCCTTGAGCGGCCCGGCGGACAGATTGGCCGGTACAAGCTGCTCAGCGTCTTGGGGGAAGGCGGGATGGGTATCGTCTATTTAGCCGAACAGCAGGAGCCCATTAAGCGACGCGTGGCTTTGAAGGTGATCAAGCCCGGCATGGACTCGTCACGTGTCATTGCCCGTTTTGAGGCCGAACGTCAGGCCTTAGCCCTCTTGGATCATCCGAATATCGCCCACGTCCACGACGCCGGGACAACCGGAGCCGGCCGACCCTATTTTGTCATGGAGTACGTCAAGGGCCTGCCCATCACCGAGCATTGTGACCTCCACAAACTCACGATCGAAGACCGGCTCAACTTATTTCACCAAGTCTGTCTCGCCGTGCATCACGCTCACCAGAAAGGGATCATCCATCGCGATATCAAGCCATCGAACATCCTCGTCTCGACCCACGATGATCAGGCGATCCCTAAGATTATCGATCTCGGAGTCGCCAAGGCCATCAGCCAGCCGCTGACTGAGCAAACTCTGTACACCGAGGATAGCCAATTACTCGGCACGCCGGAGTATATGAGCCCCGAGCAGGCGGACATGGCCAGCGAAGACATCGACACCCGCTCGGACATTTATTCGCTGGGTGTGCTGTTATACGTACTCCTGACCGGCGTTTTACCATTCGATTCCACAACTTTTCGTGAAGGCGGGATTGATCGTATCCGGCAGGTGATCCGCGAAGCGAATCCCAAGACGCCGAGCACCCGGCTGACGCGGCTGGGTGACGAGGCCAAGAAGGTCGCTGAAAGTCGCCGGACTGAAGTCGCAACTTTGGCCAAGTGTTTGCACAAAGAGCTCGAATGGATTCCCCTCAAGGCGATGCGAAAGGAACGCTCAGAACGCTATCGGTCCGCCTCTGAGCTTGCGGACGATATCGAGAACTACCTGAAGGGTGATCCACTCATCGCCGGGCCTCTGAGTGCTGCCTATCGGCTTAAGAAACTTGTCCGAAGGAACAGAGCGTTAGTAAGCGGCGCCGCAGCGGTGCTGTTGGTGCTTGTGGCCGGGATTATAGTCTCGACGGTTTTCGCCATCGGCCAAGCTCGCGCTCGCGCCGAGGCCCAGGCTGTAGCCGATTTCCTCAAGAATGACGTTCTGGCGTCAGTCGATCCGGCTGAATCAATGGGCCGGGAAGTCACCGTTCGCTATGTTCTTGACGCGGCGTCGGAGAAGCTCGAGGGCAAGTTCGAGGACGAGCTCCTTGTTGAGGCATCGATACGCCAGACACTGGGGATCACGTACCTGAACCTGGGTGAGTATGAGGCGGCCGAGCCTCACCTGGCGCGTGCGCTGGAGATCCGCCAGGAGCAACTCGGCGAGGAGGATACCCACACGCTGACTTCCATGAACAATTTGGCCGAGCTGTACAGACTCCGGAGCCGATACAACGAGGCGGAGGCGCTTTTGGTCAAGGCGCTGGAGATAGGCCACCGCGTGCTGAGTGAGGAGGACCTGCAAAAGCTGAACCTCATGAGGGAACTTGGCACAGTGTACCGATTGCAGGGCCGTTACGACAAAGCGGAGGCACTGTGCGTCAAGGCGCTGGAGATAAGGCGCCGCGTGCAGGGCGAGGAACATCGGAGGACCCTGTCTGCCATGTACAGCCTTGCCATGACGTACGCGTATCAAGGTCGGTACGAGAAGGCCGAGACGTTGCAGCTCAAAGCACTGGAGATCAGGAAGCGTGTGCTGGGTGAGGAACATCCAGAAACCATAGGGTCCGTGTACGGCCTTGTCTTTCAGTACAGGAACCAGGGGCGTTACGACGAGGCGGAAGCGCTCTGCATCAAGATGCTGGAGATAAATCGCCGCCTGTTCGCTGAGGAGCATCCACATACCCTGCGTTCCATGAACGACCTTGCCCGGGTGTACATGGCCCAGGGTCGGTACGATGAGGCCGAACCACTGTTCGTAAAGGCACTGGAGGGGCGGCGCCGCGAGCTCGGCGAGGAGCACCTGGACGCACTGGTATCCATGAACTGTCTTGCCACGCTGTACACCGGTCAAGGTCGTTATGACGAGGCCGAACCGTTGTTCATAAAGATATTGGAGATAGCGCAACGTGTACTGGGCGACGACCACCCCGAAACGCTCACTGCTATCAATGGTCTCGGCGTGTTGTACACCAAGAAGAAACAGTACGACCAGGCCGAGCCGCTTCTCATTGAAGCTCTTGAAGGCCGCCGTCTCAGACTCGGCGACACTCACCCACACACATTAGAGTCATGGGACACCCTGATCGACCTCTACGAAGCCTGGGGCAAGCCGGAAAAGGCCGCCCATTGGCGGGCGAAGCTGTCTCCCGAGGCGGGCTCAGGATAGTCGTCTGTTAGTTTCGATGCGATGGGGCGTTCCGTCGGGATATCATAGATTACACGAACGACAGTTGAAAAGCCGAACGCGATATGCTATATGCTATGCCCCATGAGCAAGTTGTATGGTTTAATATTCGACGTGG
>Ga0209427_10002745_pt1 | contig 20697 bp, 11 predicted proteins | sample DeeMarSWOR136_30_FD_187465 | JGI IMG/M metagenome (GOLD analysis project Ga0209427, IMG submission 187465) | Marine sediment microbial communities from White Oak River estuary, North Carolina - WOR-1-36_30 (SPAdes) (version 2) | ecosystem: Environmental > Aquatic > Marine > Intertidal zone >...
CCTGTTCCATCACTTCATCCAATGGATATAATCGGGTACCAGACGGGTGAAGCGGTAGAAGCGCATGAAGATATCGAGATTCTGGCTAAAAGGAAAGAGATGGAAAGAATAAAGCGTATGGTTTTTGATTATCTGGGTAAGGTCGAAATAGCAGACGCTAAAAAACGCTATTATTCTTTTCGGAATGAGTTCAGCGGGGGAGAGGCTCAACGCATCTTGATAGCGATGGCGTTGATAGCTAATCCATCTTTACTTATAGCAGATGAGCCGACTCACTCACTGGATGTGACTGTGCAGAGGCAAGTTTTAGAGCTTTTGAAAGAGGTAAAAAAGGAATTTGGTCTTTCGATGCTTTTGATTACGCATAATCTCGCGGTTATTGCTGAGATGTCAGACTACGTTTACGTTATGTATGCTGGAAAGATCCTGGAACATGGTGATGTCTATTCGATTTTCAAGAAACCAAAACATCCTTACACAAGAGGATTACTGTCCGCTACACCTAGAATCGATGCAGATTTTTTTGAATTCGGAGGAGTTCCAGGAGAACCTCCATCACCACCCTACGACATACCTGGATGCATATTCCATCCAAGATGTAAGAAGTATGCTAAACCAATTTGTAGCGAGAAAGAACCCATGATGATCGAGTTTGAACCTGAGCATTTTGTGGCTTGTCATAGGGTCAATGAAATATAAAATGCTAAAAGCCTGTCTTCATCTGATCCCTTAAAGTTATGAAATCTATTTATGAATCGACCAGAATATTTCATTAATCATGACTGTAGCTGTTTTTTGGTTATTTTTCCTTGTTGTTAGAAAACCTTTGCACTTACACTAGTGCTGGCATAGTTAGATGTTATTCTTAATTTCTTTGGATGAGTAAGACCGTATGTAAAGGTAAAAAAGTATTTCAGAAACGCTGAAGCCTGTTATGAAGCCAACCATAAGTATAAACCATATATATGGGTCAAGTGCCCACGCCAATATGAGTGGCGTTAAGAAAATTACAATCAACATGATAAACATTAGTATTGGTGCCTTCCATCTCTGTGTCCATTTTTTGGTTTCAAAGAGATCTTCTTGAGTGGGCTCTGACATACTAAGGGGAGGGAGACGTATTCTCAGTGTAAAGACGATTGCGACCATGACGATAGTCAAGAGGAGATAATATAGTAAGAACTGAACGTGGTCCTGAAGCATCAGAACAGCTAGGAGAATGGCTAGCACTGCTGCCACTACATTCAAAACGAGTCTTACTACGCTGTAATGTTTAGGGGGTCTTTTCTCAGTGCTGAATGTCAGGAAGAAACTCTCCAGCGGAACAGCGGTCTAACTCTTATACTTGTGGCATGCCACGTATCTGCCTTTCCCAACTTCGAACAGTGGAGGCTCTTTCTTTCTGCAAATTTCCCAAGCGTAGGGGCACCTAGAGCTGAACCTGCATCCTGGAGGTATGTTGATGGCGCTTGGGACTTCACCTTTGATCACCACTTTGATTCGTCTAGCCGTTGGATCAGGGACTGGCACAGCGGCGATCAGCGCTTCGGTGTAGGGGTGTAATGGTTCATGGATCACTTTTTCAGTGGTTCCCTTCTCTACAATTTTCCCCAAGTACATCACCCCTAGGCGATTGCACATGTACCGGGCTAATGCGATGTCATGTGTTATGTAGAGAAATGAGGAATGGAACTTTTCTATTAGACCCAACAGTAGTTTTAGGACTTCGGTTCTGATAGAGGCATCAAGCATGGAAACAGGTTCATCTGCTACTAGAAATTCAGGTTTCAGTACAAATGCTCTGGCGATAGCGATTCTCTGTCTCTGTCCGCCGCTGAGTTCATGAGGAAACCTGTACATGAATTCCTCGGGCGGCGTCAAATCCAACTCATTCAGAGCCTCTTCCACTCTCTCTGTAACTTCTTCATCACTTTCTGTGACTTTCTGGATTCGCAGGGGTTCAGCTATGATGTCAAAAATACTCATCCTTGGACTTAAGGACTCGTAGGGGTCTTGAAAGATTATTTGCATTTTGCGGCGAAGCGCCCTCATTTCGCGTTCGATTTTGATGGAGGCTATGTCGACATCGTTGAAAAAGATTTCACCTTCAGTAGGCGTGATCAATCGGAGCAGTAATCTTCCTGTTGTCGTTTTTCCGCAGCCGCTTTCACCTACGAGACCGAAGATTTCTCCCTTAAATACTTTGAAACTTACACCGTCAACAGCGTGAACGTGGGGGACTTCCTTTGCAAGCATTGTTTTGAAAAAACCGAGTTTAAGAGGAAAATGTTTAACTAGGTTACGTGCTTCAATCGCTACATTTTCTGACAAGACGTTTCACCTATTGGTATAAGTGGCATGCTAAGTAATGCCCTTTTCTATCAGCGCTAATGAACGTGGGTTCTTTCCTTCTGCAGATTTCTTTGGCGTGGGGGCATCTGGGATGGAATCTGCATCCTGGGGGAGGGTTTAAAAGGTTAGGAGGGAATCCAGGTATGGATGATAGTTCCATCTTTTCGCCTGCTATGCTTGGGAAGGCTGTTAGAAGCTTTTGGGTGTAGGGGTGTAATGGTTCTTTATATATGTCTTTGAGATCTCCGTATTCCATGATCTTTCCAGCATACATTATTCCAAGTCTGTTACAGGTTTCGGTGATCATCGAAAGGTCATGTGTTATCAATAACCATGAAAGGTTTAGCTTCCGTTGTAATTCTATCATAACTTTCAGTACTTGAGCCTGTACGATTACATCAAGTGCTGTTGTTGGCTCATCCGCTATAACTAAGTCAGGGTTACAGGCTAGAGCCATCGCCGTCACCACACGTTGTTTCATGCCGCCGCTTAACTCGTGTGGGTAACGGTTTATTTTCTCTCGTTCCAATCCTACGATTTCCAACAACTTTCCGGCTCTTTCCATCGCTTCATCTTTAGTGACATCTTCGTGAGTAAGTATGGCCTCAGCTATCTGGTGTCCTATGCTATATGTGGGGTGAAGAGCGTTCATTGCACCTTGAAATATCATGGAAATTCTCTTCCACCTGATCTTGTTCCGTATATCCTTGTCGCTCATTTTAGCAATGTCTTTGCCGTCAAACATGATTTTTCCGCCGACGATTCTAGCGTTCCAAGGTAGCAGCGATAGAAGAGCTAATGCAGTGCTGGTCTTTCCGCAACCAGACTCGCCAGCAAGTCCCAGGGAATCCTGCCTTTCCAATTCAAACGTTACGTCGTCAACGGCCTTAACGTAGCCTCTTAAGACTTTGTAGTACATCCTTAGGTTTTCAACTTCGACCAGCGGCACTTAACGCCGCCTCCTTAGCCTTGGATTCACAATTTCGTCTACTGCGTGACCAACGAACACAAAGGACAGAGTGAGTGTCGTAAGGGCTACTCCAGGTGGAAGTATCCAATGCCAAGATAGGAATCTGAAAGCACCATAGTTAAAGGCGTGGTTAAGCATTCTTCCCCAAGTGGGAACGAGAGGATCACCGAATCCGATGAAGCTCAGCGCAGCCTCCGTAAGGATTGCTCCTGGAACGCTAAGCACCAGTGATGCGAGGGCCACTGGAATGACGTTTGGTAACAAGTGTTTGAGCATGATGTGATACTTGCTTGCACCGGCAGCTCTTGAGCACTCGATGAAAGGCATCTCTTTGAGAGAGAGAACTTGGGATCTAACCAATCTTGATAGGCCTTGCCACCCGAACACCGCTATTAGAAGAACGAGGTAAAATACGTTTGGCCCCCACAGCATGAAGAATCCCAACAGTAGTGGCAACACGGGTAAACACAAAAGTATGTCTACTATTCGCATTGCGACGTCATCAACGATGCCGCCTACGAATCCTGTGATTATGCCGACAAGAATGCCTATGGAGGTTCCAAGTGCGGCTGCCATCAATCCTACTGCGAGTGAGATTTGAGTTCCCCAGACTAGCTGTGACCATATATCTCCTCCAAGGTGGTCAGTCCCCAATATCCCGTGAACGAGGCCCGGTATTTTGAATCTGACATCGGTAACGGATATCTTGACTGTTCCGTCTGATGTTGGTTTGAAAACGATTTTGAATTTCCATTTGTAATCCCCTTTTTCCATGAAGAATTTCTTAGCCACGTTTTGGTGTGACGGGACTCCAAGTCTGTCATAAATTTTTGGAGCTAATGCCTCTGAGCGTATTGCAGCAACCAGCGATGATATATTCTTGCTTGTAAATGATGGCATGACAGTTTTGTCTTTGTAACTGCTCCAGACAATGTACTCCACTCCCCATGGACTGACAATGTATGTTTCAATGAAGATTTTTGTCTCAACTGCCTGAGAATCCCATATGAAGTCGAAAAGGAATTCGTCAGGTGCGACATGAGTATAGGGAAAGCTGGCCTGAATAGCAATAGTTGCACTTTTGTTTCCACTGTATTCTGCTACGAACCCATCGTCCAAGGGTGTGACACTAACAAGGTCGGAGTCTTGTGCAACAGTCCAATCTAATGAAGGCTCCATTGTCGTTGGATAGTTCTTAAACTCTGGGAGGATTCTCACCCACTCAGGCATCGACCAGCCGCTGGCCAGACCCCATTCGCGATTCGGATCATATTGCGTCAGTAGAGGCGCAGCGAAGGCCAAAAACACGTAGAAGAATATCATTGCCAAACCTACTAACCCAATCTTGTTGTGACTAAATTCTTCCCAGAAACCCTTGACCTTTCTTGAGAACACAGTTCTTTTTTGTTTGCTGAACAAGAACCCCATGGATTTGACCTCCTTATCTTCCCATACCAACACGTATACGCGGATCCAAGAATGCGTAGAGGAGATCTGCTACAATGTTGGCTATTATCATCAGGACAGCGTAGATGAACATTATTGATTGGACCACAGGGTAATCACCTGTTTGCAACCCACTAATGTACCAGCTCCCAATTCCCGGCCACGTAAATATCGATTCGGTTATCAATGCTCCTGTGACTATGCCTGGTATGGCCAGAGCTATAATAGTAACGATTGGCGGAAGAGAGCTTCTGAATGCGTGCCTGTACAAAACGGTTCTTTCACTTAATCCCTTTGCACGCGCAGTGACGATGTAATCTTGTGTGAGAGAATCAAGTAAGATGTTTCGCGTGTAAAGGGACCAAGCCCCGAACCCAGAAACCACCAGAGTAAGCAATGGCATGGCCATATGCCATGCCACATTGGCCATGTAAGGAATAGCTCCCTCAGGGGGAGGCACATCGTGTAGACCTGCGGGAGGAAACAGTGGAAAACCAAAGTATACCTTGAAGTAGTAAGAGAAGAAGAGTAGACACAATAACTGGATGAAGAACGTTGGTACACCAAAAGTGAAGATACCCGATCCTATAGCTATCAGATCTGTTTTGGTTCCTCTTCTGGATGCAGCTAGTATTCCTATAGGTATGCCCACGGCTATTGTGCATATCAGCACTGACCCTAGTAGAAGCACGGTGTTCATCAAGCGCCACGACATGTCCTCGGCAACTGGTCTCAGCGATCTGAATGACCAGCCGAAGTTCCATGTGAACATGTTTCTGATGTACTTTAAATATCGGATATGCAGTGGGTCCCTGAGGCCGTAGATTACTCTCATCCGTTCCATCGTTTCTTCAGACATGTTTGGGCTCAGGTTGGTGCTTGCAGGATCTATGGGTGAAAATACTTGGAATATTAGGAAGTTAAGCGTCGCTATCACATATAGGATGAAAAGACCAAAAATGATTCTTTTAGTGAGATATCCTCTTAGGCCCATAATCTTTCCTCGCAAGATAGATTTTATGGATTTTCTGACCTTTAGATTTGTTAGGAATAGAGGCAAAAATCCATTTAAAGTTATCTCATACGTCACAGATGGTTGAATTAGGCTCTTGTAGGCTCCCCAGATTCTGCTGGTAAATGCGCTTGTGTTTAGAGCTAAACATGTGAAGCAACAACGACAAGCACTTCTCTACAGCGCGATTATACAAATATTCGTGTGTTCGCATGGTGGCTGAGGGTTTTTTATAGAATTAAATATAGGAAAGCCTTAAATGATCGGGCAAGAGACACTATTATTGCTGAAAAAAAAGAGAGGAGAAGGAGAGAATTTCATGAAAACTAAGCATATTGTAGCAGTATTGCTAATGTGTCTCTCAGTAGCGTTTCTTGGGACCATAGCCTTTGCTCAACCACCAAATTATGAACTCGAAAAGGAGTATGGTGGATGGTGGGATGAACATTGGCGAACCATAATTTCTGGTGCTGAAGCGCAGATGGTTACATTGATGAACCACGATGTCGATGCTGGTGGTCCACCAACGCCAGATGACATTCCAACATTGATCAGTGCTGGATATATGATGGCCAGCACAGGGGGTTTCTCTCTCTATTGGTATGCTCTTAACATGAGAGTGGAACCTCTGGACGATCCAGTGTTCAGGTTAGCCCTGGCTTACTGTATGGACAAAGACACGATCTATCCAACGCTGTACGGTCCGTTGGTTACGCCCATATACAACTGGGCGCCTCCAGCTCAAGCGTTCTGGTGCGACCCAGACGTGGAAGATGCCTTCCCAAGGTTCAACCTGCAAACAGCCATCGACACACTTGTTGGCGGTGGTTACGTACCTGTTGATGCAGGCAATAACCCCGTCGCCGATCCACAAGTAGGGAACATTGATCACTGGAAGATGCCAGATGGAACTACTGACGTAAGGAACCTCGAGCAAGCTGTACCTGATACTTCAACGTTGGGCATGCAGGCGTCACAATGGATTGAGTCAGACCTTCACTCAATAGGTCTACCAATCTACCACACGCCACTGCCCTTCGGCTACATCGTGTATCAGCAATGGCTTGCACCACCCTTCTTGAACTGGGACTGCACAATCGGCATTGGCCTGCTTTTCGGCGTCGACCCTGTTGCGGACACAATGTACCACTCAGATGCTATACCTTTCGCGAACATCTGGGGACTTGAAGATCAACAGATAGACGACTACATTGACGCTGCTATGTCAACATTGGACTGGGACGAAGCCCAAACAAATTATTTCGCAATGGAAGAGCTTCTCAGCGAAATCATGCCAATGATACCAATGATTACTTCTCAAACATGGACATGCGCCACTGGACCATTCGATGGTCAACCCGGCGTCTTAGGCTGGGTAAACAGTGTTGGATACGGCGGTATCAACGACTGGAGTAGACTGTACGGCCGCAGAGAGGATAGCGACGGCAACCCATTGCCAATTCAAGACTGGATTATGGGACAGGACGCTGATGTACTTAACCCACTGGTATCAGACACCACTTACGAGTGGGCCCTGATGGCCAGAATATACGATGGCTTGTACATTAGGAGTCCCTATACCCACGTATTGGTGCCTTGGGCTGCAGCGGATTACCCGGTCATTGAACTATGGAACGGCACTCACACCGCAGCAAAAGACGACACTGGCTTCACTGATCCGACATACGACCCGTCACCCATTGGCTCGCCAGGCTTAGTAACTGGTGAGAAAATGACGTGGACACTGCGAGATGATATGACTTGGCACTCCGGTGAATCAGTTACAACCCAAGACGTTGAGTTCTGCCTAGACCTTATGGTGAACCAGAACAACGAAAGATACGACGCCATCATCAAATGGTTACACGACGTCAACGTTCTTGACACCTACACATTTGAGATCTACTTCACTGGACGATATCTGTGGGCAGACAATGACATTGCTGGCATTAGCCTTCTGGCACCCTACCACGTATGGAAGCCTTACATCGACGGCAACGACGACACACTCTGGACTGGAGACGACGAGGACCACAGGTTCTGGACAGGTCATCAGTGGACTAACAATTATGGCTACGAGGCACCAGAAATCGACACACCAATCGGAACAGTACAGCTTACACACCTCTTAGGAAGCGGATACTGTGTCTATCAGTATGGTGACTGGACGCCTGGAGTGAGCATGCGAATGATCAGAGACGGTGGAAACACCTGGCACTACAACCGTATACTCAGGGCTGACAACAACTTCGACGGAATCGCTGACGTACTAGACCTATGGGCTGCATTGTACGCTTTTGGTACAACACCTGTAATGCCTAAGTGGAAATTCGAAGCCGACATGGCAAATCCATCTGCACTCATCGACGGTCGTGACATTGAAGTAGTCTACAACGACTGGGGCTACTACTGGTACCCAAGCTCAACACTACCTTAGTAGGGATTTGAGGTGAATAGAGTGAGAGTGAAAAACAAAATATTCGTCCTGACATTGCTTCTGATACCCATCGTCGTCAGCATGGCTATGGTTGGCATAAGCTCAGCTTCAAAACAGGATTCAATAGTCTCTGTGAATCCACCATTGGTTTGGGACACAGAGATGGGTCCTGGAACCACGTTTTCCATCGACTTAGTCGTGGACTACATCATGAAACCCTGGGCCTACCAGTTGACCTTGAGCTTCGATCCTGACGTGTTGAACGGCCTAGCTGTTGAGAACGGTGACTTCATGGGAAGCAGAGGAGGAACAGTCATAGTGATTCCGGGACCTGGCTTCGACAACGAAGCCGGTACGCTTGGCTTGTTCGCAGCCTACCTGGACAAGTTCCAGAGGCTCCCAACAGGCGGCGGAGTACTAGCGACTGTTACCTTCGAAGTCGTCGGTTACGGAAGCACCCTTATCGAGCTAGGAATAGAGACAGGACTCGCAGACGCGCAAGGAAACTGGATTGTACACAAAGAAGACGACCCATGCCAATTCTATGACGGCTACTTCGACAACGTAAACGCTGCTCCAGAACTTTGGATAGAGGGACCGCACGGAACCGTTGGAGGCGGTGCGTACCCAGAGTGGCACGTCAACCTCGCAGGTGAAATGCAAACCCTTTATTCCAAGATCGCCAACAGCGGATATGGAGCTGCGATGGCCCAAGTGAAGTTCGTCGTCACATGGGTTGAAGGCTCAGAAACTGCTGAATACTGGTCCAACGAAGCTGAGATTCCAGGAATCTACATAGACCCAGACACAGGCAAGAAAGTCTTTCCACTAGTCACTGTCCAGACTGAAGGATTTGAGCCAGGACCAGAAGGAAAGTACACAGTCACCGCCAGCCTATATATCAAGGTAGGCGGCATGGCGAAGTACGTTCCATATGAAATGGTTGAGGCAATTCTGGGCGGCGACGGAGCCGGGAGAGACATAGCTACAAAGTTCAAAGTCGCAGAACAAATGTAGAGCCATCATTAAAGGCTCAACCAACCCCCCATTTTTTTATTTTTTTCATCATAATAAAATCATTAGATAGGTTGGGAACTCAACTTGAAGCAAGCTAAACAAAAAAGAACTGAAATCCGCGCGACAACAATTTCACTCGCGATCATCCTCTTATTAACCGGATTGTTTAGCACTGTGGTTACAGTTGTCTTTTCAATTGACTGGTCCTCAGACAACCGACTAACCACCAGTGAAGCTTATGACCGAAGCCCATCCATCATGCAGACTCAAAACGGAACGATCTGGGTGATGTGGGCGTCAGATAGACGTTATTTTCAGTACGACATTTTCTACAAGACTTCAGCTGACAACGGCTTGAACTGGACAGATCCGATTCCGCTGGTCGGTGCAATGCACCTGAGTACCGACCAGAATCCATCGGTTATGCAGACACAGAACGGGACCATATGGGTAGTCTGGGATTCCATTAGAACAGGCAACAGCGAAATATTTTATACGACTTCCCCTAACCACGGGGAAGATTGGTCATATCCTGTCAATATAACCGACAGCTCCTACAGCGACACTAACCCTGCTGTTGCACAAAATGTAGATGGAACAATATGCGTGGTCTGGCAACGAAATGTAGGAGGAAACTACGACCTCTTTTTCAAAACTTCTTCTAACCACGGGTTGTCGTGGACAGATGCCGTCCAACTGACAACAGATCCAGACACTGACGTGGCTCCATCAGTCACCTACACTTGGAATGGCACTTTGTGGGTGGCTTGGGCATCTCACAGAAACGACGTCTACGACATTTATTATAGAACTTCTGCTGACAACGGTCAAACTTGGACAACTGCAACCCCACTTGTTACAAGCGGAAAATACGACACTGCACCATCAATAATGCAAGCTCCAGACGGTTCGATGTGGCTGATTTGGACGTATGAGAATATTGATCTTTATTACATGACTTCGCCCGACTACGGGTTGAACTGGACACCTAAAACCAAAATTCCCTTGGACGACTCTGGAGACGACACCAATCCGTCAGTCACAGGCACAAACGAGGGAAAAATATGGGTAGTCTGGGATTCTGAGAGAACCGACAACTACGATGTCTTCTACAAAATCGCGAACATCACAATTCATGATGTGGTTATAACAAGCGTCACACCTTCAATGACCGATATATATAAGGGCGAAGAAGTTTCCATCGAAGTCGTGGCCGAAAATCAAGGCACAGAGAACGAAACCATCGGAGTCAGCTGCTACGTTAATTCAACATCATTAGGGACCAAAGTGATTGATTTGACCAACGGAACAGCAACAACATTGATCTTCTATTGGAACACTCTGAATTTTCCATGCGGCACATACATCATAAGCGCGAACGCAAGTATCGTCCCCGGTGAGACAGTACCGAACATGGATGACAACTTCTTCACTGACGGAACCGTTGACATGGATATTCCTGATCTGAACGAGGATGGAATAGTTGACCTATTAGACCTGTACATTGTTATTGTTGCCTTTGGAACTTTGCCTGGAATGCCGAAGTGGGATCCCCGCGCTGACCTAGCTGAACCCTTCGGACTCATCGATGGACGAGACCTGACTGTGCTTGTCGACCACTTCGGCCAAACCTACTAGCCTGAAGAAGCTGAGTCGACAATAGAACGCCAACAAAGAATACATTGATCTGAGCCAGCAAACCGATAATTTTAAAGGAATATGTGTTGCTCATATCTTAAAGTCGCAGATTAAGATTTCAGATTCAAAGGAGAAAAATAAATGAGATTAAAAATAGCACTTCTTTTAATGCTCATTCTTCTTCCATGCCTAATTGCTATAACCCCCATCGAGGGACAATATGTTCCTCCTCCGGTTAATGTTTATTTGGAGCCGCAAAGCATCCTAGACACGTCCCTAGTACCGGGCACACGGTTCACGATTAACATGACCTTAGACTACATTGAACCTGAACTTATGTGGGCCTACCAGATATGTCTCACATTCAACGCAAGCATATTGCACGGCGTGAGCGTTGAGAATGGCCCGTTCATGGAGAGCAACGGAGGAGAAATTGAGGTGGTGGAGGGGCGGGGATTCGACAATGTCGCAGGTAGGCTAGGCATATACGCAGTCTACCTCGCCAAATTGGAGAAGTTTCCAACTGGTGGATCTGACGAGTTTGGGCCTCTGTGTACTATTACCTTCGAAGTTGTCGGATACGGGGGCTCTCCCATAAATATGGGAGCGGGATTTCCTGTGGGAGAGACACTTCTCGGCAACAGAACAGGCGGCGCGATAATAACCAAAAAATTTCATCCAAAACGATTCTTCGACACCTACTTCGACAACCGACCGCGAGTTTATGTAGATCCTGCAAAAGTCTTAAAGGTGCCAGCTGGCGGAAGTTTCAATATTAGCATAAATGTGGATGGCATGGTAGATCTTTACAGGTGCGAGTTTTATCTGAACTGGTCAGCTCCCCTGTTGGACGCTACCAACGTGTACGAAGGTGGCTTTCTCAAGAGCATACCCGGTGTGACCCAATTCACCTACGAAATACACAATGACGAAGGCTACATCAAGGTAACATCCCTGAGAACAACACCGCCAGGTGTACCAGGCGATGGAACCATCGCGAACATCAGTTTTCTAGTCCAAGACCTTGGCGACTCCCTCCTACATCTGTACAGCGTCACGTTACGTGATTCTGCAGGGGATCCGATGACGTTTGTGGCGTTTGACGGCTTCTTCGACAATTTCATAGTCCACGATATAGCGGTTACCAGCGTCACAGCATCTCCGTCTATTGTAGAGCCGGGGCATGAAGGCCTTGTATCCATCAATGTAACTGTTGAAAACATGGGAGATTTCGCCGACACCTTCAACGTCACTATACACTATGAAACCAGAGATGACGAAGGAGAAATTGACGAGGTGACAGATATATCCCTCAACTCAGGTGCAAAAATCACTATAACATTCAACTGGGACGTCACAGACCTTGAGGGAGGAGTATACAATATTAGGGCCGAAGCAAGCCCTGTAGCCGATGAAATAAACACTGAAAACAACATCCGTATTTACAAATCAGTCATCATCATTCTACATAACATAAGCATCATCACGGCTTCAACTACTTCAACCAGAGTGCGGAACGGAGATAGCGTCCACATCGATATTGCAGTTGAAAACAAAGGAAGCATGACTGAAGCATTCAATGTCACAACTTACGTTAACGGGACTGCCATTCAAACAGAGACTATGGATGACTTCAAGGCTGGAGACGTCAGAAGCTTCACAGTGTTATGGAATATTACCGCAGATGTCAAGCCAGGTCTATACCTCATTATGGCTGAAACGAGTGAAGTGCCTGACGATGTAGACACAAGTGACAACGTATTCCGATTCGCTGTTGTCGAAGTACTGGAGGTTTCTGAAGTATCCCTTTCTCAACAAGTCATGCCCATAGCTGTGGTTGCAGTTGTGATTATAGGTCTAAGCGCAGCAGTAATCGTTTTTAGGAGAATAAGGGGACCTTCAGAAGAAGCTTGGTGACAACCTATTCGTCTTTTTCAGAGTTACATTAAGATAGCTTTAGCTTTGCTAAGATTTCACCAATCTTTGACAGCAAAATTCTCAAACCAACATTGCAATTCACTGAGATGGGCAAGCAAGCCTTATCCCAAGTATGACATTACTTCTTGATGACTGCAACCTACACTTAACCTTCTAATCGTGAAAAGATTGAAATAGAGCTAATTTAATTAAGACTACTAATCAAAAAGGAGAGAGGTAAAGAGAAAATGGACTGGAAAAGAAAACTGATTTGGAGCATCTTCACAGTTACACTGCTTATACCGTTAATATCCACGACCATTAAGGTTAATATTATTCCACAGACGCATGCAAGCCCAGATAATACGATTTCCATAATGCCTTCAAACATAACCGATCTCGGTCTAGCTGTAGACGACACTTTCGCAGTCAACATCACAGTGGACTACGTTGAGCTTCTTTGGCAATGGCAGTTTGAGCTAACTTACAATCCCGATGTCATACAAGGCGAATGGTTTGATGAGACAGAGGGATACCCTGTTGAGGCAGATCCATACGGATTCCTTGAAAGCGAAGGTGGAACAGTTGTTGTTCCTTCTGACCAGACCGGCTGGAACAACACTCAGGGCAAATTGTACGGAACAACCGCGTCACTGTTATTGAAGCTGCATCCTGTCAACGGTAGCGGAGTTCTAGCGCGTGCAACCTTCAGAGTTGTAGGTAAAGGAGAATCTAACATAACTCTTACCGACTATACAGCGCTCTACACTACAATAGATGGAATAATCCCTACGGGACTGGGACACGGCTACTTCAGGAACGTTGGTCTTACTGAGTTGCCCACAGCCTCCTTCACCCATTCTCCTGTAGGCACACCTGAACCGCTTCAAGGCTATTACACAGAATTCGACGGCTCAGGCTCGACGGCAACAGGGGCTAAAACAATCGACAAATACAAGTGGTACTTCTGGACAGACTACAGCCAAAGATCATTCTTGGCTTTTGATCAAATTAAACTTAGACCTGATGGCGACGGAACCTACACAGACTGGACCAACAACTGGGAATACTGGAACGAAACAAAGGGAGATACGTACGTTATAGCAAATGCAGACACAATGTATGAAAGCTCGACACTGCAGAATCACACCACTCAAATCTATAACATAGGAAAAGTAAGAGTCACAGTTATCGCCCGAAACAGCATAACTGCCTCGGATGAAAAAGTGCGAATTATGCTTGTAATTGGAGGAACAAGATATTACGGGGACATTTTCAACGTAACATCTGTTTGGAGTAAATACACAAGTGACTGGGCTACTAACCCGGCAACAGGCTCTGCTTGGGCATGGTCAGACATAGACTCATTAGAAGCAGGAGTAGAGTCAGTGCAGAATGGCGCTTCATGGACAGGTGAAATAAGGATTTCCGAACTATACGTTGAACCTACGCAACCGCCGATTGTAGAAGTTGACTTTGATACTATATATCAAAACATCACTAGTCGTGGACCATGGAAGGTGTCTCTCACAGTCACTGACAGTGGCGGAATCGTCGGCACCACCACAAATGACGTGACAATCAAGGGTCACGACGTAGCCATCGTCCTTATCAAGACCGATGCGACCGATATGCCGAGAACAATTTGGCCGAAGGGAATGCCATATGTGGAAATCGACGAGATTGTGCCTGTCAATGTTACTGTTGAAAACCGAGGTGACTTTTCTGAACAACATTCTCCTTCAAGCAATTTCACCGTTACCGTCTTTTACACCGCAACTCTGGGCTTAGGAGAAGGAATAGAAGAGGAAATCATCGGTAAAGCTAATATTACAACTCCCATAGCCGCCAAAGCCAATACCACTCTGACTTTTCAATGGGACACATCTGGGCGCAATATCACACACCCCCGACCTCACATGTTATACGCAAACGTAACCAGGGTTCAATATGAATACAAAGTAGGCGACAACCTCGTTACAGAAGGGGGGACGGGACACAGAGTTAGGTTCCACGACGTCGCCGTCACCGAAGTCGAAGTGTATCCTCATCGCATTCTTAGACCAGATGGTGACGGAACGTTCACAGATTGGACTGGAACTTACGAAGATTGGGATGATTGGCCCGAGCACAATGGAGATACAGATTACATTTCAGTAACCGCCGATGCATTGAATGCGAGTTCAACCTTAGAGAGCCACCTACTCGAGACTTGGAGTATCGATAGAGTAAGAGTTACAATTGTCGCCCGAAACACCGACTCTGCATCGAATGAAGAAGTGAAGATTATGCTTGCCCTTGGAGGAGTAGCATACCTTTCAACTGGTGAAGAACTGACTACAAGTTATTCTGAGTACTCAAACGATTGGGAGACTAACCCCGCTACTGGTTCCGAGTGGACATGGCAATACGTAGACTTGTTGGAGGTAGGAGTGGTTTCAGTTGCAGTCGCAGGCTGGACAGGTGAAATTAGAGTCACGCAGATATATGTTGAAGTATTCGGCACTGCTGGACCTGTGTCGCGTGGTGAACTCGCGGAGGTTGCGGTAACGGTTAAGAATCAGGGTGATTTCAGCGAAACAGACATCGATGTTACCGCCTACTACGATGGAGGTTCCATCGGCACCCAAACAATCTACCTGCTGACAAACAGCTCATATGGTATACCTCCAAATTTTGCCACTGCAAACCACACTATCACGTTGAGGTTCGACTGGAACACGACAGGCATTTCAGTTGAGGATTACACGGTCAGCGCTGACATAACCTTAGTTCCTGATGAATACGACCCGTACGACAACACCTACGTCAACGGTATCATGGGTGTCATCGCTGGTCCGGAACCTTCCACGCTTTCGCTCTTGGCATCTCCAGATAACATGACAATCGGCGAGACTACAACTCTTAGCGGGGCTTTGACTCCTGCCCTGGAAGGAGAGACTATTAACATTCAGTGCAGACTCGGCGGAGCAGCGTGGAGCGACGTTGCATCGGTGTTAACGGATGGTAGCGGTCAATATTCCTACGAGTGGACGCAAACAGAAACTGCTGGAAACTTCCAGTTTAAGGCATCGTGGTCTGGCAACGCAGATTACCTTCCCGCTGAGAGCATTGTGATAACTGTTGTTGTTCGTAAGCTGAGTAGCACCATCACCATCACGGTAGATAAGACGGAGATAAGGTATGGCGACAACCTCAACTTTGCTGGGAAAATCACACCTGTGCGTGCAAGCGTGAGCGTAACCCTCTGGTACAAAGCCGGCGTTGCGGATTGGGAGGACCTTCTCTCATCTTTCACGACGGATGAGAATGGCGAATACACTCGGACGTTTGGTCCAAACAGGGCAGTAACCTGGCAGTTCAAAGCTTCCTGGGATGGTGACGCAATCACTGAAGGAGCTGAAAGCGACGTGGTGACTGTCGAGGTTCTACCAGGAGAACGGGTAGACTGGACTCTACCCGCTGTGGCTGTGGTGGCTGTGATCATCGTGGTAGTGGTTGCCGTCTATTTCCTGAAGTTTCGGAAAAGATAGCGGAACGCAAGCGACGACGCTTCAACCCTGAACTTCTCTTTTTTCTATTCATTTCTTTAATGCGAAGAGAAAGGATTGTTGCTGCGTCTTTGGAGCGCCAGATGTGGCGCCAATGAACGTTTTCGAGAAAGGAAAGATGCATAGTAACATACCTTTTAAACTAGAATATAATTACAAAAGCTTCAAATATGTCATTAATGATTAATTCTTTGCAGAAGCAGAAGTTAGAGTGGTGAATGGAGTGAGATTCAATTATCGAATTACTAGACTATATAAATCACGTAAATCCTTATTCTTCATTTTCACGTTTATGCTGATCACATCAATGCTGACCTATATGCAATTTGCATTTATTCAGCCTGTATATGCCAGTCCAGATTTATATCAATCACAACCAACCAACCATAGTGGAACTATAGTCACTTTCGACGCCAGTCACCCAGTCACCGATGCCTATGATAAGAACAATGCCACTTATGCCGAGTTCAACTATGAAGACCCTGAGGGGTCTTCTGGAACCTGGTATGTTGACCTGATAGATTTCACGAAAGCTGGCGGAACCATCTCTCAAGTTGACTTCAAGATGAAATACTCAGCCATAGCACCTACTAAGGGCGGGTCGTATGACATTGATTTTTCTATAGACGGCACCACGTGGACAAATCTTGTTACCGGAGGTGGTGCTCACAGTGTCCCTGGAGCGGGCTGTGACGTATGGGCTAGTCAGTCGTGCCCGGTAGGCAGCTGGAATTGGACAAAAATAAACAACATCCAGTTTAGAGTTACAGCGAACTATGCGAGAAGAGGCGGCGGATTGTTTGACTTGTATGAGGGTTGGGTAACAGTTCATTTTACTCCTCCAGCCAGTCCCACAGTCTATATTGATCCTGACAACAAGACTGATCTCGCGCTCACACCGTCTGCGGCGGTGAGCCTTGCGTTAAGACCAGACGGTGAAGGATATTATGATGAATGGTACGCATGGGACGACCCTTACAATCCTGCGAGCGCTGACTACACAAATTGGGACGAAGCAACCCCAAACGACAGTGACTACAACTTCATAGACGACGAATACTATTTCCAAAGCTCAACCCTTACAGATCACACCAGCGAAACTTGGAGCATAGCCAAAGTCATACTCACAGTCCGTGCAAGCGCAAGCGCATACTCAGATGACAGATTGGTTCCATTCCTCATAGTCGGCGGAACAGACTACGACGGAGTGAGAGTCACAAACGTATCCACAAGCTGGACCGAGTACACGACTACTTGGGGATTAAATCCTGACACAATGGACCAATGGACCTGGAGCGAAATAGACGGGTTAGAGGCAGGAGTCTACGGAGAAGCAGGCGACGATTACTTTTTTGACCCAGAAATATACGTATCACAGCTCTACATAGAAGTCTTTGGTCCAGGAATAAAATTCGACGTATGCGTAGACTACCTCAAAGACCTCTGGCAATGGCAGTTCGAGATTTGGTACGACCCAGAAGTCCTGCAAGGAGTGTACGCCGACGAGGCAAATGAATATCCCGTCGGTGTGGATCCTGACGGATTCCTCGCAGGCAACGGCGGCACAATAATCATTGGTTCAGGACCTGGCTGGAACAACACTATGGGCAAATTGTGGTTGACCAGCGCAAACCTATTAGCGAAGATTGGTCCGGTTACAGGTGGCGGAAGGCTAGCTACATTTATAATGGAATGTGGTGCTTACAAAGGCGAAACTAACATAACGCTAGGCAGCCTCACAGCAGTTTATGATGTCACAACAGGTTACATCTTACCATTATTGGGGCACAGCTACTTCAGGAACGTCGCTCTTACTGAGTTGCCCACACCCTCCTTCACCATAACACCGGAGAGTCCCTTGCCGGACCCAACTGAGGGCTACAATGTGACGTTTGACTCATCAGCCTCGACTCCAAATGGAGGAACAATCGTAGAGTACAAATGGTACTTCGGACGCAATTTCCCCTATAACATAGTCGACGAAATCGTAACAACAACCTCTACATCAATAGAGCGCAACTACACAGCACGCACTCCACCAGGAAAAGTTTACAACGTAACCTTAGTGGTGAGGGACGACAACGGCGCAGTCGCATCGAAGAAAGACTCCTTCCAAGTCAAAGCTCACGACGTAGCGATCGTCGCCATAGTTTTGTGGGATGTTCCTGAAGCTCCAGAAAACGTGACAGTCGGAGAAACCGCAAAAATCAACGCTACTCTTGCGAACCAAGGTGACTATAATGAAGCGGGAATCGACGTCAGCTTCTACTGGCAAAGAGGGACAACCGTCACTCTCATTGGCGAACAGGAGAATGTAGCCGTGAATGCTGGACAGGAGGTTAACGTCACTGTCACATGGGATACATCGGGTCTTACTGAAGCTGGGGAGAACATATTTTACTCTGTATGGGCAAACGCGACCTCGGTTAACTATGAATATCAAACAGTCGACAACTCAATTACCCCGATGGGAATCCGTGTAAAGCCAGCGGCAGTTCCTGAGTTTCCGTTAGGAGCCGCCATGGAGATAAGCCTTGTAGCAGCAGTCATCTATCTTTGGTGGAGAAGCAGACGCAAAAAAGAACCCTTCGAAACATCTCCAAGAACCTCCATCTAAGAAATCAAAACCTCGAACGTTAGACCCCTATTTGTTATACACCTTTTTTTTACATTCAATCGTTCAGGCACTTGACATAATCTCAAAAAGCAACTGCAAGCGCATATCCAAAAACTAAACTTCACCGCGTAAACGCTGTAGGAACAAACTTCAAATATTACCGCTTTCTAAAGTTACTCCACACAAGTTGGAGAGAGGAAAGGAGTGTGTTAGAAGATTGAGCATTTGGAATAGGTTTTACGAAAAAAGAAAAAAACTATTTTTGACCTCTTTAACATTTTCAGCACTTTTGGCACTTATCCTTAGCCTAGTTCTGGTGGAAGTATCCATCGCCTCCCAAACAAACGTTTCCATAAACCCCCCAAGTATTGTGGATCCTACATTGGAACCGACCAACCAGTTCACAGTTGACTTGTGGGTAGACTACGTTGAACCCAATCTACTATGGGCCTACCAGCTAACGCTAAGCTTTAACCCAGACGTGTTACACGGCGTGAGCGTCGCGAATGGTCCGTTCATGGGGAGTCAAGGAGGATCCGTTCTTGTGGTGCCTGGACCAGGATTCAACAACGAAACTGGCACACTGGGCTTGTTTGCAGCATCCCTCTTCCCGATAGCGAAGTTTCCGAGAGGCGGATCTGACGAGTACGGTCCGTTGTGCAGCATTACTTTCGAAGTCGTTGGATACGGAACCTCCGCCATAACTTTGGGACCAGAGACAGGTCTAGCCAATAAGACAGGAGGCTGGATGATAAAGAAGTCACTCAACCCAGAATTCTTCTTCGACGGCTACTTCAGCAACAAAGGCGTTTATGTTGATCCGCCACGAGTTAGAGGTGTGCCAGTTGACGAAAGTTTCATGGTAAACGTAACAGCGGGCAACGTTGAAGACGTGTACAGCTGGGAGTTCTATATGAACTGGTCTGCTCCTCTGTTGAACGTAACCAACGTTGCTGAAGGAGATTTCCTCAAGGATCAGCCTGGTGGTACCCAATTCTACAATGAGATACACAACGACGAAGGCTACATATACGCAAGTTGCACAGTAACCGGAGGAGGAACAGTTGTAACTGGCAGCGGAAGCCTTGCAAATGTTACTTTTCTAGTCGAAGAAAATGGAAACTCCACCTTACATCTTTACGACACTTTTCTAAACTTTACATCCACTCCAATCCCAATTCAGACGTTTGACGGATGGTTCATCAATGAAAAACACACACTTACAATAGACTCTTCACCCGTGGACAAAATCGAGTTCACCCTTAACGGAGTAGAGTTTCCCCTCAGCGTTACCACCTACAATACTACGTTTTCTGAATCTCTAGAGGAACAGTACTACACGGTTGTTATGCCTGAAACGCAAAGAGTCAGCGGAAAAAAGTATGGTTTTGCAAATTGGACAGACGGTTCGACAAACCGCACAAGAGTCATAGACTTAACAACTAACGTGTCAATGACGGCAAATTATGATATACTTCCACTTCCTGTTCACAACATCGATATAGACTACGATTACGAAACAATTCAAGAAGCAATAGATGCAGCTGAAACACTTGATGGACACACAATCCTTGTGGATGCTGGAACATACTACGAGAACGTGCTACTCCATAAATCTCTGAAACTCGTTGGCGAAAACTCCAGCAACACCATAATTGACGGCACACTGAGTGGAGACGTTATCGAAGTAGCGGCAAACAACGTAACCATCAAAGAGTTCACAATAGTAAACGGAGACTA
>Ga0209427_10002746_pt1 | contig 20695 bp, 10 predicted proteins | sample DeeMarSWOR136_30_FD_187465 | JGI IMG/M metagenome (GOLD analysis project Ga0209427, IMG submission 187465) | Marine sediment microbial communities from White Oak River estuary, North Carolina - WOR-1-36_30 (SPAdes) (version 2) | ecosystem: Environmental > Aquatic > Marine > Intertidal zone >...
GTGGTTGTGGTTGTGCCGGTTGTTGGTGTGGCACAAACAGCTTCTCCCGGTGTATCACTCACCGTCCATCCTGACAACGCGGTAGGTCGTATCGACTCGGACAGGTGGTATCGCATTTGGCCGCGCTGTGAGGGAGGGCATCTTCAGATTTGGCTGGATAAACATTGGGTCATTGATTACACGGATGACCAGCGCGGATCTGAGCGGTAAGGTGGGCATTGGCACCTGGGCGACCCGGGCCGCGTTCCGGAATCTCAAGGTGAAGGCCATCGCGGCCCTTCGACCGCCGGTGATCCGCCGGCCCGGCGGCTGCTTCGCCTCGTCGTACCGGCGGAAGCGGGGCATCCGCCCACGAGACGAGCGCCTGCCTCACCCGCGGCAAATCTGGGATGACCTGGACGTCTACAGTTTCGGCGGTGACGATTCGGGGTGATAGGATTCGAACCTACGGCCTCCTGCTCCCAAAGCAGGCGCTCTAGCCAAGCTGAGCTACACCCCGTCGGCTGTACATTATGCTTCGTGCCCGAATGATACCATAATCGGGCCACGTTGGCAAAGAGGAGTCTGAGGCAAATGGCTATTTTGTGACTTGCCCGATTCCGACGAGGTCCAAAAAAATGTAGAGAATTCTTGCAGTTGCCGATAATAAATAAGGTTGATCCCGCTGGCAGGGACGAGGCACCTCTGGAAGGCGGGACGGCTTTTCTTGGGTCAAAAGAAAACATGGACGATATGATCGAGGCTTTTGCGAAGGTCGCGGAGAGCAGCGCCAGATTAACACAACCACCGGCCTCTTCCTGCAGAATCCCAATGAGCCATCAATAGCCAACGGGCTGCCTCAGATATATTTTTGAAAAAATGTTGATATTGGATTGGTCCTGTATACAATAGGGTGTTTTGGAAGTTTGTTCGTCATCCTAAAAAGTGCGTTCTTGAAGCGTAGAAGAGCCCAAAAAATGCCGTTATCAGCACTGAAAAGTCCGAAAATGGTCCTGATATGCTGCGGGTACGTGCTGGTCACCCAGTAAGAGCCGAACGGGATGATTATTTTCTTGAACTTATTGTCCGTTTATGATATGATATTCACTTAGGAGAGGTCGTACCTGAGTAAGTGCCGGAACTCATTAACTTTGTTTGGAAAGGTTGCAAGATGAGCACATTACGGAAAATGTCGATCATTCTTATCTGCACGGGATGGCTGGCTTGTTTTGGTCAGTCGGCCAACGCTGCTCAGGCGGGGGAATCGAATCTGCCCGAAGATACAACCATGCGGCTGGTCGTGAGGGAGCTCCAGATCAAGGGCAACAGCTTGATATCAACGGCGGAGCTGCTGGAATACATGCCGGACATCTACAACGCTTCCGATCTGCGGCTGGCCGAAGCGGAGAGTCAGTATCTGTATGACTTGAGACCCATTCGCCAGGTCGTTTCAACCCCCGGCCAGCCCGTGGAGGTTTCGTTGAGAACGATTCAGGGGCTCACGCAATATATCCTCTCTCAATACCAGAAGAATAACTACTCCGGCATCTATGTCTATGTCCCGGAGGGATCCATCAAGGACGGCGTCGAATTGGTGAATGGGATTTTGCCCATCAGCGTTCTCGAGGCCCCCGTGACGGAAATCCGGATACGATTCTACGATGAAGAGCGAAATGAAGTGGAGAAAGGCTATCTCAGGCGTTCCGCGCTTGAGAAGTGGTCACCCGTCGAACAGGATAAGGTCGCCAGTCAGAAATCGTTGGATTACATGGTCAATCTGCTCAATCTCAATCCTGACAGGCACGTCGCGGCGGTGGTCTCCAGAGGCGCCGAGCCGAATACGCTTGCGATAGGCTATGACGTCTACGAAGTGAGTCCCTGGCATTTCTTCATCCAGGCGGACAACTCCGGTACGAGTGACAGACAATGGGCGCCACGCGTCGGCGTGATCAACACCAACCTGTTGGGCTTCGACGATCGTTTCACGACCCTTTATCAAGTAGATCTGGATTCATGGGATGACAACTACTCGCTTTTTGGAAGTTATGATGTTCCCGTCATGGGGCCGCGGCTTCGCCTCAACCTCTACGGCGGATACAGTGAGTTCGACATCCACCCGGAGGGCGGCGTGATCGATTTCCTCGGCGGCGGCACGTTCTACGGAGCCGTCCTGCGCTACAACGTTCTGCAGCAGGATGGGTGGTTCTTCGACGTGAGCGGCTCCTGGAGCCACGAGGAGAGTGACATCATGCCCACCTCGGAAATCCTCACCAAGTCTCAACTCCAGCCCTTTGCCAGTGACCTCGAGTGGGATTTGTGGGGAGTCGGAGCCAGCCTCCATCGCAGGAATGATATGTCCACGAGCGCCGTGTCATTCACCAGAGTTCAGAGTTTGAACACGTCCAGCCAGAGGCGGTTTTGGGATACGGTGGCGGGCGCTGGGGCTCGGACAAATGCCGATGCAGATTTTGCCATTTATACCACCGCCGCCAATCACAGTCAGTATCTGGACCGGAACAAGGTTCAGCAGTTGAGGCTTGCCGGCCGATGGATTAGCCCGACCGAACGATTGGTGCCTGCGAAAATGACGTCCTTCGGCGGCATGTACTCCATACGGGGGTACGATGAGTATGAAATCGTTGCGGACGGCGGGATTCTGGCGTCCGCCCAGTATGAATATGATTTGGTCAGACACAGCCAGGCCGTGGAGGATGAGGAAATTGGGACAGAGATTGACTTGAGGAAGCTGGCCCCCCTGGCCTTCTTCGATTTCGGCCGAAGCGAAATAGAAGACGTCGTACCGGGTGAGAGGAAGAACACCACTCTCTACTCGGCGGGCGCCGGTCTGATCTTTGAGATTGGAGACAATTTCAGTGCTGCCGTGTATTATGGTCATCCGCTGAAGGGGACCGCCAGCACGCGGCAGGGCAAAGGCCGGTTGAGTGCAAGTGCGATGATGAGGTGGTAAGCGTTTTTTCCCAAGCGTAAGGTGGGGAGATGATAAAGTACATGGACTGATATATAGTTCATGGATGAGTCCATAAGGGCGATTATTGTTACTATTTTATTGAGGGGACGGATGATGGAAAGAGTAAGAAAAAGTCTGAGGAGCATTTTGTGGAGGAGAGTCATCGCATACGTGCTGGTGTGGTGTCTGGTGATGAACACATCGGTGCCGACGCTGCTGGCTCTTGAGTCGGGGGACGTAAACAGCGCAACGGGCGTCGACCTCGGTCTTGTCACGTGGGGCGATCATACGATCATACCTGCCGATCACGGGGCGGTCATCGACTGGAACAACTTCAACACAGTCGGAGGCCAGATCGTTGAATTCGAACAAGCGACTGCCATGTCGGCTGTGCTCAACAAGATCACTTCCGGGGCTGTGACACTCTTTGACGGTGCTCTGACTGCGGATGGGCGCGTCTTTATCGTGAACCCTGCCGGGATCGTGTTCGGCGCCGGGTCCAGTGTGGACGTCACACAGTTGGTGGCGTCCGGCCTGAGCATCACAAACTGGGATCCCGTCACCGGGCCGGGCGACCCGATAGCCTTTGACGGCGGCGGTGCGGGCACGGTGAGAACGACGGCCGGCAGCACCATCCTAGCGGACAGTGTCATTCTTGTCGGTAAGAAGGTCAAGAACGTAGGTGCGATCCGCGCGGACGACGGGCTGATCGTCCTGGCGGCCGGCGAGCAGGCATATATTGCCCAGGATGGCAGCAGTGTTGTGGTCGAGGTCTTGGCGGGAAGTTTCTATGGTGACGACACAACGCCGGACGTTGAGAACAGATCGAACCTCCGAGCCGAGAGAGGACAGGTTGTTCTCGCTGCCGGTGATACCTTTTCGAGAGCGATTAGCAATCCGGGTAATATCACTGCACGGCAAGGCTCCATCACGGCCCATGCGGCACGCATCGAAAGCACAGGAAATATCTCCGCGTCTGCTGGTGCCCCTGGCGGTGGCGGTACGATCCACCTGAGCGGAACCAAAGAGGTTGTTCTCGACCCGGGCACGGTACCCGGCCATGGCGCTACTACGGCAAATGCCGCGATGTTTGGTCCGGGCGGAAGTATCACCTTAGAGTGTACGAACGATGAAGGTACAGGTAGGGTGACCATTGCCGACGGTCATACGGTGAGTGCACGGGGCGGCACGGTGGATGGTGACGGCGGCAACATCAAAATCACCGCCGATGAATTTATGGTCGCCGGTGACATCGATGCGTCGCCTGTGAATCCGGAGTACGCAAACGGTACGTTGGAAATCGATCCACCGACCGTCGAGATCGTGGACGGCGCCAATCTCGGTGCTCCCGATACCATCTACACAGATGATATGGAGACGCTGTCAATTGGTGGCACGAACCTCATCGTCCGTGCGGACGACACCATTACGGTGCAGGATCTTGTGGATGGCATCGTTGGCGGCCGGGGCGATATTGAGCTTGATGTGACAGGCCCGGATGGTTCCCTTGCCTTCGTGGACCCGAGTGACACGATAAGCACGACTCGGGGTGACATCCGCATGAGCGCCGGCTCGGTCGGGATTGTCGCCGGCAATCTGGAAACCGGCGGTGCGGGCTTGGCGGCGGCGCCGGGCCAGATCGTCCTGGAGACCGAAAATGGCGGTCCAATCAGCGCACAGAGTCTGACGATCAAAGGGGGCCAGAGTAGTGGTGTGATCGATGTGACGGCTTCCGGCGAGCTGACGGTCTACGGTGCTGTGTTCGTTGGAGCAGACAGCCCCATAGGCAATGATGTTTTAGGGGGAGCTGTCGAGGCTCTCGTCGACCTGGAGTCCGGTGATGATATGATCCTCAACGGCGCTGTGACGGCCGATGCCTACGCGACAGCCCCTGGAGACGCCACCGCCACTGTTCGTGTCTTTGCAGGCGTCAACGAGGGCTTGGCGGGAGACGCGACGATCAACGAAGACCTGCTCGCCAGGGCCCGCGCAGACGACGGGACCTCGGACGCCTTGGTCCACGTCAATACATGGGGCGAGATTATCTGGGGAGCGGACGCCGACGCTACGGCTATTGGCGACTCCGCAGAGGTCCTGGGAGTCCGTGAAACGACTCACCGTGAAGATCCACCCGACGAGGCGGATGTCATCATCGAAGAACGGCGCGATATACCGGACCTGGAAGGATTCCCCGATGAGGTGGAAACCCATATGGGCGATCCTGTCTCGGGCAATGTGTTAGATAATGACGTCGATCCGGATGGTGGCGACATCGATGTCCTGGATCATACCGATCCGGCGTACGGCACGCTGACGGTGGATTTGGAGACGGGCGAGTTCACCTACACACCGGATGACCCGGGCTACGTCGGGGAAGACACCTTCACATATAGAGCCACAGACGAAGAGGGTGTGATCACCGATCCGGTCACCGTGACGATCGATGTTACCAATGAATTGCCTGCTCCGCTGGATGATACGGTGAGTACCCACATGAACCAGCCGGTTGAAGGCAACGTGTTGACCAACGATCCGGAAGACCCGGACGGCGATCCCGTGACTATCGTCCTGGACGGCACCGCGCCGTCGCATGGCACTGTTGAGCTGCTTGAAGATGGCTCCTTCACCTACACGCCGGATGAAGGTTACGTCGGAGAAGACACCTTCACGTACGATGTTACCGACGGCCAAGTCGACGCACTGGGCGATCCCGTTGTGGCGACAGCAACCGTGACGGTCAGCATGGGCAATGAGCTGCCTGCACCGGTTGATGATGCGGCGAAAACCTTTGCAGGTCGTCCTGTCAGCGGCAACGTCCTCACCAATGATACGGATCCGGACGGCGACCCTCTGACGGTCGTATTGGATGGTAAGGCGCCGGCCAACGGCAAGCTGGACTTGAATCCGGACGGCACATTCACGTATACGCCCGATCCGGGCTTCGTCGGGGATGACACCTTCGTATACGAGGTCACCGATGGTCAGCCTGATACGTCGCCTGCCGCAGCGACGGTGACGATTACGGTCGCTAAGCGGCCGATACCGCCGATGTCTCCGGTGGCACCGGGCCTCGAGAAGCAGGAGCTGGAGTTGAAGTGTTCCGGTAACCCGGCTTTGACGAAGTGGGCGTCACTCGAAGTTGGAGCTGAGGCAGACATGATAGAGATTTATGTGGCAAACGCTCTGGCCTCATCCAGAGACATGCCGCCCGTCGAGACGTACGCAAAGCTCAGGATGGCTGCTGTCATCCTGCAGGATAGCGAAGGCAGCCATGTCGCGGCGCTGACGCAGGTGGTCAATGAGTTTGCCTCGAGCACGGCACCGCCGACCGAGGAACAGATGGCATCCATTGCTGACGCCATCGCAAGCAACGCCGGCGCCGACAATCACTACGGTGTGGCTGAGGAGTATCTCAAGGCCCTTGCACAGTACATTGGCATCCTGACCACTGAAATGGGCTTTTCAATGGAAGACGCGGTCAAATTGGCCACGGCGAACTATGTGCGTCAACTGGCTGAGCGTGGGAACGCGAACGTCGCCGCCTACGTGACCGCGAGATTGGCCGCCCTGTGAGGATGACAGCATAGGCCATCACGGCGGTTGAATGTGAATCGTAAGGTTGCCGTCGGGGACCCGTCCCGGGTTCCTGACGGCGCCTTTTTTTCAGCTCCACGGCACGTTCACCTGATCGCCGTTGCCACGGGGGCGTGGTCCACCCGGCGGCGCATACGGATGTCTTTGATGCGCTGCTGAAGTCTATCCGCCTCCGCGATGTCTCCTGTTTGACGGTGCAACTGCACGAGGGTCTCGAGCACGTCGGCCACACTCGGATGATACTGACCAAGAATACGCTCGCTCATTCCCAATGCCCTGCGGCACAGAGGCTGCGCCGCGGCATAGTCGCCCTGATACACGTAGACCTTTGCGAGGCTATTGAGAGCCCTCGCAACGCGCCTGCTCTGAGTGTTCTGGACGCTGTCCAGGATTTTTAGCGCTTTCCGGAGAACGTCCTCGGCCTTGTCGTATTCCTGATTCACGATGTAGAATTCTCCCAGGCCGTTCAAGACGTCGCTCTTGACCAGGTCCGCCGAGCCGGCGTCATTCTCGACGGCCTCCAACGCCCTGTCGAGAAACGCTTTTGCGTTCACGAAGTCTCCCGCGGCCTGATGGCTCTTCGAGGCGATCAACCAGACGGGCACGAGAAAAGGGTGATCCGGGCCGTAGACTCTTTCCTGTATCGAAAGGGTCCGGGAGATCAACGTTTCGGCTTCGGCATAGCGTTCTTGCAGGATGTACAACTCCGCCATGCTGGCAAGCACTCGTGCCGTATAAGAATGCTCGGGGCCGTAGCTGGTTTCAATCACCTCTATCGCTGCCTTGAAATGCGACTCGGCCTTGGCGAATTCACCCTGCGCGATGAGCAGGCGAGCCATATCGACCTTAAAGGGTGCGAGTTCCAGATCGTCGCCCCGACTAACGTCGCGGATAATCGTGATCGCGCGTTCGAGAGCGCTTGCCGCCTCCGGGTATCGGGCCTGCCTCCGGTGGATTTCGCTCAGAATCCTCAACGTGTGCGCTACATACGGATGGTCTTCGTGATAGACCTTCTGCTGGAGCGCCAAGCCCAGCCGGCACATGCTCTCGGCCTCCGTCAGCTTGCCCTGGTTCTTGTACAGATACGCCAGATCGAGCATGCAGGCGCAGGCCTCGGGTCCGGAGGCGTTCACGCCCTGGGCCAGGTGAAGGGCCCTCTCCAGGAAAGGCTGGGCCTTTGCGTAGCCGCCCGAAGCCATGTAGACCCTGGCCATCGATCGCAGCGAGGCGCATGAATCCACCCCATCGGCCAACGCGCTCGGCACGATCGTGCCAAGAACAAGCGAGCAGCAGAACGAAACCAGTGAAATGTAGATTATGTTTCGGCGGTTCCTGCACACTGCTTTTGTTCCTGCCATTTTAGAAGACTCCGCCCAACACTCGAGGTCTCAACAAATGTCACAGTATTGGTCTATATCGGACAACCTGCTCGATAAATTCAGTCCGCTCCGGCCGTTTCTCCCGGAACCTTGTTGACCCATCGCGTTCTCACGTGCGGCTGCGAAATCGACATCGGGGACAATGGCGTGTAAGTTGGGGCATGATTTTCTGGAAAAGACTGGAAAATGCGTCGCCACGGTGGTATATTCCCAGAGTGTGATTCAACAGTTCCGGCAAGACGACTGTTCTCTGGTCCTATAAACAGAGCACTTGCGGGCGTAGCATAGTGGTAATGCACTGGCTTCCCAAGCCAGCTATGAGGGTTCGATTCCCTTCGCCCGCTTTACTGCGATGGATACTCCCCCTTGGACCGTTCTTTTCGCCCCTGAGTGGACATAATACGCGACGTCGCCGGCGCATTATGCTTGACAGGCGACTGGAGGATGTGGTATAAATGGGGCTGTGCGATGGCCGGATCTTTAACTGAAGGCTCGCAGCAGACCAGCCTTTCGAAGAAAGGAGGTGGTGGCAAATCACAAAGAACCATTTGGGGCGGAAGTGGTTTGAGGGAAACCGAGTCAGAGATTATTATCGGTCGTTCTTTTTTCAACCTTATTCCTAATTTGAAGGAGGATCATTATGTGGAAATCATTGATTGCAGTTGTGGTCGTATCCGTGCTTCTATTGAGCGGCGCCGCGCAGGCAGCGCGCGACGTGACCGGCCCGCTGGACACCGTGGTGGGCGTCCCCGACGATGGCGACTGGCCGCCCAATGAAGTACCGCGTTTTGCTGTCGATGACCAGATACTGACGAAGTATCTGCACTACAAGGGGGGGACCCAGGCCACGGGTATCCGAGTCACGCCTGTGGCTGGTGCGACGGTGGTGACCGGGCTGACGTTCACCACGGCCAACGACGCGGACGGACGCGACCCTGTTGAGTACGAGCTGTCCGGCTCGAACGTCAGCATCGACGGGCCGTACACCGTGATCCACGCAGGACCCATCGAGGATTTCGCCGGCAGTGCGGCTTGGCCGCGGCGTACGAAGGGCACGACGCCCATCGAGTTCGACAATGACATCGCGTACGAGCACTATCAAGTGATATTCCCGGCCATCCGCACGGCCGGCAACTACATGCAGATCGCCGAGATCGAGCTGCTGACGCCCGTTTTCAAGGCCTCTGATCCCGACCCGGCGGATGGCTCTGTATACGAGGATACGTGGGCGACCCTTGGCTGGACGGCCGGAGAGGCGGCGGTCTCTCACGATGTGTACATGAGCGCCAATCGGGCTGATGTGGAGTCGGGTGCGGCCGAGGCGTTCCAGGGCAACCAGGCTACGGACTACTTTGTCGTCGGATTTGCAGGATTTCCCTATCCGGAAGGTCTCCAGCCGGGCACCACGTACTATTGGCGAATCGACGAGGTCAATCCGGCGCATCCGGACAGTCCCTGGACAGGCGATGTCTGGAGCTTTACGGTTCCCCCCAAGACAGCCTGGCGGCCCGACCCGCCTCATGGCGCCAAATTTGTCGATGTGGATGCGGACCTGAGCTGGATGCCGGGTTGGGGTGCGAAGATGCACTACGTCTATTTCGGTGAGACCTTTGACGATGTGAATGACGCAACCGGTGGGATGGTCCACATGAGCACGACCTATGCACTTGATACCCTTGAAATGAACAAGACCTACTATTGGCGGGTCGATGAGTTCGATGGCGCTGCGACGTACAAAGGCGACGTCTGGAGCTTCACGACGACCGGTGGCGGGGGCGGCCTCTTGGGCGAGTACTTCAACAACACGACCGTGAGCGGAACGCCGGCCCTGACGCGCATCGACCCGGAAGTCGACTTCAATTGGGGCGGTGGTGGCCCCGGCGCACCGCTGCCGGACAATGGCTGGTCGGCGCGGTGGACGGCGGACCTCAATATCCTCTTCTCCGATACATATATCTTCAGTGTCAACAGCGAGGGCGGCACCCGACTGTGGATCGACGGTGATCTCGTTATTGACATGTGGGTGTCCTGGGTCCCCACCCGGTATGCCTCGTTGCCGATGTACCTGGAAAGTGGCGTCCATTCGCTGCGTCTGGAATTCGCAGATTTCGACCGCAATGCCCAACAGCAGTTGTACTGGTCGGCACCCTCGGTGGCCGAGCAGATCATCCCCCCCGGTCCGTTGCAGCCACCGTTTATGGCCCGCAGACCGAATCCATCAAATGGTGCCGTGGATGTGAAGCAGACGCCCACTCTCCGGTGGGTCGCTGGTTATGGGGCCGCTTCGCACCAAGTCTATTTCGGCACGGACGCAGATGCCGTGGGCAGCGCCGCTGTCGGATCGCCCGAGTCCAAGGGCGCCAAAGACCTCGGTGACGAGACGTTTGATCCCGGGCCGCTTGAGTCGGGCCTCACCTGCTACTGGCGCGTCGATGAGGTCAACGATCTCCACCCCGACAGTCCGTGGGTCGGCAATGTCTGGAGCTTCACAACGGCCAATTTCCTCGTTATTGAAGACTTCGAGGACTATACCGATAATGACGCGGCCGGCGAAGCCGTCTGGCAGACCTGGGTGGACGGCTTTGGCGTGGCTAATAATGGCGCGCAGGCCGGCAATTTGCTCCCGCCGTATTGCGAGCAGACGATTGTCCATGGCGGCTTGCAGTCCATGCCGTTCCTTTATAACAATACGCTCGGTGTGACGAATTCGGAAGTGACGCTGGCGTTGGGCGGTTTGGACCTGACCCAGAAAGGCGGCACGACGCTGAAGATCTGGTTCAGAGGTGTTGCCGAGAATGCGGCGGTTCCGATGTATGTCGCTCTCGATGACGCGCGGGTGAACCACCCCGATCCTGCGGCAACGCAGGTGGAAGAGTGGGTTGAATTTGACGTCGATTTACAGAGCTTTGTTCTGCTTGGCGCGAATCCGGCCAATGTCAATGAGATTGCCCTTGGTGCAGGTGACGGTACCCCGGCCTCTGCGGGGACCGGGACGCTGTACATCGATGATATCGGGGTTCATTGACTGGTATTCCATCACGTATGAATTTGTAGGTTGTCTACTCATGATTGGGTGGCAGCCTCAAAGCCGAAGGCTTTGGGGATGGTGGAGGAAAAGCCATCCCCAAGCTGCGCTTGAGGCTGCCACCCTTCCCTCATCTATCGATAAGCCTATGTTTACCTGCTACGACATGGTCAAAGCACGGCGATGAGGGCTGGCTTCTTTTGGCCCACTTATCTGCGGTGGATACTCCTCCTGGACCGTCTTTTTCGGCTTCGCGTGGGCATAATAGACGATTTCGTCCGAATATTATGCTTGACAGGCGAATGCGGGATGTGGTATAAACAGGGTTGTTTATCCCAGTGGGCCTCTGGCCTTCTTGGTTGCTGGATTTCTGCACTGGTGTGGCCTAAAAGCTCGCTGGTGACGGGCGGGGGGTTGTCGGGCACAGGTTAGGGTGCTCGGTCGCGCAGACCTTTCGCCCGGGTTGAGGTTGTACAAAAGCTGGATCTTTAGCTGACGGCTCGTCGTAAACCAGCCTTTCGAAGAAAGGAGGTGGTGGCACATCACGAAGAATCATCCGGGGTAGAGGGAAGTTGAGTTGTGAATTGTTATCGGTCGTTCTTTTTTTCAACCTTTGTGAAGGAGGATCATCATGTGTAGAAAACTGATTTGTTTGGCTTCTTTTGTTCTTGTTTTGAGTCTTGTCACAGCAGTGCAGGCTCAAGATCCGGCCCTTGTCGGCTGGTGGACGTTTGATGAGGGAACCGGGGCTGTTGCCAATGATTCTTCCGGCAATGAGAATCACGGCACCCTGAACGGCCCAGTGGAGTGGGCAGAAGGGAAGATCGGCGGGGCGATGAAATTTACCGGCCCCTACAACTACATACAGGTCCAGAGCAGCAATTCGCTGAACATGACCCGAGAGATTACGATCTCCGCCTGGATCAATCCGAGCTGGACGGGTAACAACAGGATACTGCAAAAAAGCTCGGGAGGCGGAGACAACCAGTATCGTCTCCTCAAAGAATGGGGCGACAACATGGTGTTCCATTTGCCCGGCCTCTCGCCTGACCGACTTGAGTTTGTTGGCCTGCCGCCGTTGGGTGAGTGGACCCACCTCGCCGCTGTCTATAACCGCTCGAAAATGATCGTGTACTACAATGCGGAAGTGGCCGGCGAGCAAGACTCCAGCGGAGACTTGGGGACCTCCGACGGGACTCTCTGCATCGGGACGAAACATGAAACGGCGCCGGCCGGCGACGAGTTCAACGGGATGTTGGATGACGTACGCATCTACAACCGGGGGCTGTCCGTGAGTGAACTGAAGATGCTTGGGGGTGAACCAAAGGCCACGAGTCCATCTCCGGCTGATCGTGCCATCCATGAGGATACCTGGGCGACTCTTACCTGGAGCCCTGGAGCCTGGGCTGTCTCACATGACCTGTACTTGAGCACCAATCTGGATGGTGTGCAGTACGGTACGGCCGATGCGTTCCAAGGCAGCCAAGCGACACCGTATTATGTGATCGGTTTTCCCGGATTTCCATATCCAGAGGGTCTTGTACCAGGAACGACCTACTATTGGCGGGTCGATGAGGTCAACGAGGCAAATCCGGACAGTCCCTGGAAAGGCGATATCTGGCGATTCACGGTTCCGCCCAAGATTGCCTGGAAGCCCGTCCCGCCGGATAACGCCAGACTCGTGGCTCCGGAGACGGACCTGAGCTGGGCGCCGGGTTGGGGTGCAAAGATGCACACCGTCTATTTCGGCGAGACCCTCGAGGAGGTAGATGCGGCAGCCGGTGGTTCACCTCAAATTGAGACCACCTATTCACTCGATACCCTCGAATTGGGCAAGACGTATTATTGGCGGGTGGATGAGTTCGATGGCGCTACGACGCACAAGGGCGATGTCTGGAGCTTCACAACGGGAGATGCCAGCCTTGGCGGTATCAAGGGAGAATACTTTAACAACGTGGATCTGGCCGGCGCGCCCGTGCTGACCCGGATAGATCCTCAGATTGACTTTACCTGGCTCGGCGATTCGCCGGGTCCGGGAGTAGATGCTCCCCTGTTCTCCGTTCGATGGACCGGCATGTTAAACGTGCCCTACGCCGAGACCTACACCTTCTATGCGAATGTATTTGAAGCCGTACGCCTGTGGGTCAGTGACGAGCTGATCATCGACAACTGGATGGCACATCACATGATCATCGAGTACCAGGCGAAGATCGATCTTGACGTTGGACCGTGTCCGGTCGTGATGGAAATAGGCAATGTTGCCGGTGGCGGATACGGAGGCGGCGCTAACATGCAAGCGCAGCTCTCCTGGTCCAATCCCCTTTTGGATAAGGAAATCGTTCCTCAGACGGCGTTGTTGCTGCCGGTCTGGGCTGCGCGGCCGAATCCGGCCAACGGTGCCGAGAACGTGAGGCAGACGCCGATTCTCAGGTGGACCGCCGGTCATGACGCGGCCTCGCACCAGGTCTATTTCGGCACGGACGAAAACGCCGTGCTCAACGCCGATACCAGCGCGCCCGAGTACAAGGGTGACAAAGACCTTGGGGATGAGAAGCTCGATCCCGGTCAGCTTGAGTCGGGTACTACCTACTACTGGCGCGTCGATGAGCTGAACGCTGCCGGCACCGTGTTGAAAGGCGACGTCTGGAGCTTTGCGACGGCCAGTCACCTTGTTATCGAGGACTTCGAGAACTTCACCGATAACGACGCGGCCGGGGAAGCCATCTGGCAGACCTGGGTCGATGGCTTTGGCGTTGCGGACAATGGCGCCACGGTCGGCTATCTGGTCCCGCCGTATTGCGAGCAGACGATTGTTCATGGTGGCATTCAATCCATGCCGCTCCAATATGAGAACACGCTCGGCGTGCTAAATTCCGAGGCCACGCTGGCGCTGGGCGGGTTGGACTTGACCCAGAACGGCGGCACGACGTTGAGGGTTTGGTACAGAGGGGATGCGGCAAACGCAGCCGTTCCGATGTATGTCGCAATCGATGGCGCGCGGATGTACCATGCCGATCCTGCTGCAACCCAGGTTGGCGCGTGGATCGAAATGGATGTTGATCTGCAGGGCTTTGTGCTGCTGGGCGCAGATCCGGCCAATGCCAATGAGATTGCGCTGGGTGCAGGTGACGGCACCGCGGCATCTGACGGTACGGGTACGCTGTACTTCGATGATATTGGCGTTCATTAACCGAGCCCGGAGGCCGAAACTCAGCCGGCAATCGAGATTGCACGGTTGATACGGCAGATTTGTTGAGAGTTCGGGGCTTATGCCGATCCGTTCGGCATAAGCCCCTTTGTAAGCTAAAAGACGCAGCGGTTCACCTCGTGTGGGCAAAGCACAGCTATTTTAGCGTTCGTTGAAGGAGGATTACTATGAGCAGGAGTCTGATTCATCTGGTTTGCCTTGTTCTGGTGCTGGCCCTGGTCGGTGCGGCCGAAGGTGCGCCTCGGGATCCTGATCCCAATGATGGGGCCATACTTCGAGCCACATGGGTGGCACTCAACTGGACGCCGGGAGACACTGCGGCGTCACATTCCATCTACGTGGGAGAAAACCGTGACGAGGTGGCGGCCGGGACGGGCGATACGTTCCGGGCCAACCAGACCGACACGTCTTATGCTGTCGGCTTTCCCGGATTTCCCTATCCCGACGGCCTTGTTTCAGGCGTGACATACTACTGGCGAATCGAGGACGTGGAAGCCGACGGCGTCACGACCCACAGCGGTCCTGTCTGGAGCTTCACGATTGCCCCGAAGACCGCCTATAGCCCGGACCCCGTCGATGGGGCGACATTTGCGGACCCGAATGTGGTCCTGGGCTGGGAGCCGGGCTTCGGCGCGATTTTGCACACCGTCTACTTCGGCGAAGACTACGACACAGTGAACGATGCCGCTGGGGGCATCCCCCAGGGGGCTCCAACCTATACGCCCGGGACCCTCGAATTGGGCAAGGTCTTCTATTGGCGAGTTGACGAGTTCTACGGCGTCGAGACCGTCAAGGGCGACGTCTGGTGCTTCACCACTGCGGGCACCGTCGGCAGTCCAAGGCCGGGCGCTGGCGCCGTGAACGTGAAGCACTACCAGATTCTCCGGTGGTTGCCGGCGGATAATGCCGCTTCGCACCAGGTTTATTTCGGCACGGATAAAGAGGCCGTGCGCAATGCCGGTGCCGGATCGCCCGAAAACAAAGGCAGTGTGAACCTCGGTTCCGAGAGCTATGATCCCGGGCCGCTCGAAAAGGACGCCACCTATTATTGGCGCGTGGACGCGGTCGATAGCGGCGGCAGTACGTTGGGAGGTCCCGTGTGGACGTTCACGACGGCTGATTTTGTGGTCGTGGACGATTTCGAGGACTACACCGACAATGACGCAGCCGGTGAAGCCATTTGGCAAACGTGGGTCGACGGCTTTGGGGACGTCACGAATGGCTCGCAGGTCGGTTATCTCATGCCTCCGTACGCCGAGCCGACGATTGTCCATGGCGGCTCCCAGTCCATGCCGCTTTTGTTCGACACCGATATGAAGTACTCGGAGGTTACTCTGACGCTCGCCTATCCGCGGGATTGGACGGAAGGCGGCGTGGATACGCTGACGCTGTGGTTCCGCGGTAGTAGCGCGAACCCTGCGGCGCCGCTCTATGTTGCTCTCAACGGCAATGCGCTGGTGACGCACGATGATCCGAGTGCGACGCAGATCGACGCCTGGAGGCAGTGGAGTCTTCCTTTGCAGGCGTTTGCCGATCTGGGAGTCGGCCTGTCGAATGTCAATACAATAGCTGTTGGTGTCGGCGATAAGGCCAATGTTCAGGCCGCCGGAACGGGCACGATGTACATTGACGATATTGGGCTGCACTAAGCATAGAGTGAGCTAAAGTGAGCTAAAGTGACTAAAGTGAGCTAAAGTGTGTGAGCGCTGCTGCCAACTTTAGGCACTTTAGTCACTCTTAACTTTAGGCACTTTGAACATATCGTTTGGGGCCTGTGTTGATGATTTCGGCGCAGGCCCCCTATCATTTCCCCATAGCTTTGTCAGCCGACGACGATCCTGACCCCGCCTCACGAGCCAGGTTGGCCCGCCACTGGGCGGCCTTTTCCGGCTTGCCCCAGGCTTCATAAAGGTCGATAAGATTGTGCCATGATTCCATTGTGTGAGGGTGAGCGTCACCCAATTTGAGGCGGCGGCCTTCGAGGGCTTCGAGCAAAAGTGGCTCTGCTTCTTCGTAGCGTTCCTGCACTTGGTACAGAACGGCGAGTTCGTGCGTGGACTCTAATGTCGCGGGATGGTCGTTACCCAACTTGCGCTGTCTGCCCTCTAAGGCCTTGCGGAGCAAAGATTCTGCTTCGTCATACCGCTGCTGCGCGCGGCGGAGGACGCCGAAAGCGTTGATGGTTTCCAGCGTATTCGGATGGTCTTCACCTGATGTGCTGCGTCTGTTGACTAATGCTTCCTGGAAAAGATCATTTGCATCATCGAAGTGACCTTGTTTCATACGCAGCAAGGCCAAGCCGTTCACGGACGCCAGCGTGTGGGGGTGCTCATCGCCCAGCACGGCCCGCGCAGTCTCCATTGTCTTGACAAACAGCGATTCTGCCTGCTCATACCGACCCTGACTGTAGTACAGCCGAGCAAGAGAATTCATTGTCTCAAACGTCATCAAATGTTGTTCACCAAGGACTTGACGCTTACCATCCAGCGCTTTGACTAAAAGCTGCTCAGCTTCATTATAGCGGCCCAGCTCCCAGTATAGATCACCAAGACTGTTCATCAAGGCCAGTGTCTCCCAGGCCTGCTCGCCGGACACGCGGCGGCTGAGCCTCAGCGCCTCTTCGAACAGCCGTTCTGCCTCACCGTAGCGGCACTGCATACGGTACGAAAACGCCAGTCCCTGCATGAAAGTCGGTGAATACTCATGCTCCTCGCCCAGCACACGGCGGACGGTGTCCCAACCCTTGGCAAACAGTTGCTCGGCCTCACGGAAACGGCCCTGCCCATTGTACAGCCAGGCAAGCACAGCCCTGCAATAGAGCCTATCAATATGGTCCTCGGGTAGTAAACGCTCCAGGCCCGGCAGCGCCTCAGTCAACAGCGGCTCTGCCTCGTCGTAACGACCCTGCCACCAGTACACCCAAGCAAGATGCCACATGGAAATTACGGTGTCTTGGTGCTCTGCGCCAAGTTCGGCTCGACGTATCTCGAAAGCACGCTTGAAATGCCATTCAGCCGGCTCGTATACACCCAGGAACGTGTAGGCTTCTCCGAGGGACCGTCGGATCGATGCCTCAACCAGCGGCCTGTCTGCGAATTCTCCCTCAAGACTCTGCGAAGTGGCATCAAGAATAGAGCGGATCGTTATCTCCCTGCCCTTCGCTGTCCACAGATTGAGCGACTCGATAACACTGTTCCGGAGCAAGTCGGATACAGCCTGAGCCTCCGCACGGGCGCGAGCTTGACCGACAGCGAAGATCGTCGAGGCCACGATCCCTGCAATAAGAACCGCCAGCACCGCTACAACTCCTGCAACCAACGCACGGTTACGTCGTGCGAACTTGCTGATCTTATACACCGTGCTGGGCGGCCCGGCCAATACCGGCTCGTTGTTCAGGTGGCGGATGATGTCGGCGCCGAATTCACCCACTGAGGTATATCGCCGGGTCCTATCCTTCTCCATGGCCTTGAGCGTGATCCAGTCCAGGTCGCCACGAAGTCGTCGCTGCAGAGCTCCGGCTTCAGTTCGGCGGCTCTTCGCCAATTCGGTGGTCTTTCCACGGTTCAGACGGCTGAGGCGAGTGCTTGGTGTCTTTGGTTCCTCTTCACAAATCATCTTTCTGACTTGACTAATTCCACCTTTGCGAAGGGCTTCCGACTCGAAAGGCAATACACCGGTTAAAAGCTCATACAAGAGAACGCCCAATGAATAGATATCCGACCGAGTGTCGATATCCTCACCGGACATTTCCGCTTGCTCAGGGCTCATGTATTCGGGCGTACCCAGCATCTGACCCTGCTCGGTGACCAAGGTCCGTTCAGTCAAGGGCTGACTGAGGGCCTTGGCCACACCAAAGTCGATAATCTTGGGGACTGATTTATTGGCTTCGATGGATACCATGATATTCGTGGGCTTGATATCACGATGGATGATGCCTTTTTGATGCGCATGCTGGACAGCCTCACAGAGCTGTAAGAAAAGCTTCAGACGTTCCTCCACAGTCAGCCTGTGCCGGTCGCAGTACTCAGTGATAGGGACACCCTTGACATGTTCCATTGCGAAGTAGGGTCGACCAGCCTCAGTAGTACCGGCATCATGGACTTGAGCGATATTCGGATGATCCATGAGTGCTAAAGCCTGCCGTTCGGCCTCAAAGCGGGCGATCACACGCTTTGAATCCATACCCGGCTTGATGACCTTCAAGGCCACCCGGCGTTTGATGGGGTGTTTCTGCTCGGCTAAATACACAATGCCCATCCCGCCTTCACTTAAGAGGCTAAGGAGCTTGTACGGACCGATCTGATTGCCAATCAGGTCCTGTCCTGACGTCGCCTCTTCAAAGTCGTTCTCATCGGCCTGGACAAGGCAACTAAACAAATCACTGATCTTCTCGAGATTCCGTATTCTCTGCCGAAGTTGGTTCTCAAGCCCAGGGTATTGCTTGACGAATTCATCTATGTCAGGCTCCTGGCCTCTTGACTGCGAATCTGCAAACGCTTGCATCGCTGCTTCAAGGATATGTTCTTGGTTGTCGTCAATGAGTCCGGCCATCAGACATTCTCAAAAGCGCAGCTCAGCGCACCCATCGCCCGAGAGACGAGCATCCGGATGGCATCTGCACTCTTGCCCAATCTGCCCCCTATTTCTTGGTAGGAAAGTCCCTCTATTTTTGTCAGGATAATGACTTCTTTGTATTCAGGTTTCAAGGTGTCTATCGCCGTAGCGAGCCTGTCAAAGTCCTCACTTTTGGACATTATCGCGCTTGGCGTTTTAGTATCAATTGGATCCACAGCTCTGACATGACTATCCTCAGGGGCTATCTGATCGCTATTGAGTCGAACTTCCTTGCGAATATCACGTTTATTCGCGTGCAACTTGTCTAAATTATCCCGAATCCTGTTTTCAACCACTCCGGAAAGCCATCGCACGAAATCCCCCTCGGTCTTGTATATAAAATCTCCTAAATCCCTTACGGCATAAATAAGAACATCCTGCACTACATCCATGGATTCGAGCTTTGAGCGAAGCTCCTTGCCCATACGAAGACGCACAAGCCAAAGCACCCGCGCCGCGTAGACGCTGCACAGTTGGTTTAGGGCGGTCTCGTCACCTTCCCTGGCTAGGTTAACCAAATGCTGCGTCTTTCTGTCAACGGTATGGCTCAATTTCCGCTAACCTCCACTGATCAAAGGTCTTACTTAAAATCTACCAACTTTGTGGAAAAATTTCAACTTAAATCGTTCGCGTGCCCTTTTTTTCCCTCATTTAAGAGTAGAGCAGGTAAATCCGAGCAAGTGCCTGAAAATCACAAAATGAAAATATACGAACCCCATTAAATTGGAGGTAAGCTTATGCCATATTAATGCGCTTCAGTTCAGCTTACGGCCTGTATCGCCAAATTTCAGTAACGTTCTATAAGTTAAAGAAAAGATATACTTACTTCCTAATTGTCTCAGACAAGAAAGGAGGAACAATCATGAATTTTGGAAGAAGCAAAAGAAATCGAGCTCTTGTGGCTGTCATTGGACTTGCTGCTGTGCTGCTCATCACAACGGGTTGGAGCGTCATGGCCGATATCAAGCCAGCGCCCGTCTGCGTGCCAAGCGGAGTCTACGTGGGCGTTCACGTCCCGCCCGTGGAATATCCTTTCATGATGACCGTAATCCCCACGGACCCAGCGGGCGACACGTTGACCACCATCTTCTGGTCTGACAACGGAGATCCAACGCTTGGCATCCCGGATCCGCCGTTCTCGGAGTGTGATTACTATACCAAGCTCCTCGGGCACTCGGTCAGAACGGGACCCACTACCTGGACCGGCACTACCATCGTGTATGGAACCAAGAATGTCGAGGACCAGCCGAATCCCCAGATCGTATGGATTGCGGTTTTTGAGGGGACGGATACATTTTCTGATGACGCCAGCACTGTCCTGATGGAAGGTAGCGTAGCGCTTTTCCTGCCGGAGCAAGACAAGGATCGCGATGGCTGGCCGGATGAGGACGAGGTACCGCTCTGGTGCGGTGAAGTCGAAGCGAATACGGCCACGCGCATGCCAATGGTTTTCCCTTGGTCACCTACCCCACCGCCCGAAGGTCAATAGCTGGGGGTGGGAAAATAAGCTCTTCGGCGATACAGGCCACATCCGTTTCTGTTTTACTATAAGGGGTGGAAAGGAAGGTTCAAAATGGTAACCAAGTCAAATTTAAGAAGCCGCTTGGGAATATCTACGTTTTTGCTGGCGATAGCTGGATTGGCTCAGGCTGCTACAGTCACCATAGGGCCGGAAGGAGGTTGTGATTTTGGCACTATACAGGCCGGGATAGATGCAGCGAACAGTGGAGATACGGTTCTGGTGGCACCGGGCGAGTATGTAATCACTGAGCCGATCACATTTCGAGGCAAAACCATAACGGTTATATCCGAGGCGGGGCCGGACCAGACAACCATTCGGATGGGCACGCCGGCTGATACTAAGCGTGCCAGCGTCGTAGTCTTCGAGAACAACGAGACCGCCGCGTCCGTTCTTGATGGATTCACGA
>Ga0209427_10002748_pt1 | contig 20678 bp, 22 predicted proteins | sample DeeMarSWOR136_30_FD_187465 | JGI IMG/M metagenome (GOLD analysis project Ga0209427, IMG submission 187465) | Marine sediment microbial communities from White Oak River estuary, North Carolina - WOR-1-36_30 (SPAdes) (version 2) | ecosystem: Environmental > Aquatic > Marine > Intertidal zone >...
CGAATTCCATATTCGCTACACCGCCATATTCCACGCCGTGAAGGTCCGCAATGGAGATTATATAAGCGGTCTTGGCGCCTTTAGCGGCACACATGTCAGCGAAAACAGGTAACTGATAATGGTCGGAGAAAGGCAGGGAGACAAATACGTAGGGCAGACCGGGAAGTGACTCCCTCATCGTTGTGGCGCCACCCTCGGCAGTGATAAGTAACTTACTGTACTTATTAGCAATGGGAGCTTGAGCAGAAATGAAAGCGGTACCACAAGCCGAGAAAAGAAGATCAACCTCGTCTTCCAATATCAGTTTTTCCGTCAGCCTTACCATGGTGCCTATGTCTGTGGCATCATCATATATGATGAACTTTATGGGCAATTTCCTGTCGTAGTCTGCCACGAATATCCCGCCATCGGCATTAACCTTTTCCTCCCACATCTTCATGACTGGCCCATATGCCGCGTCTCCGATAGGCGCGTTTGCACCGGAGAGAGGCCTGGACGCGCCAATAAGGATGTATTCTTTGGTATAGTAGTCGGCGGGCTTTCCCTCGGGTACCGTGGTTGTAGGCTGGGTTGTAGGTGCAGTGGTTTCTTTCTCTTCACCACATCCGGTCATTATCAGCGGAGCTGCCATCATGGCAACTACACAGATTCCGATTAGTATGATTAATAGTCTCTTTTTCAAATGTGTCCTCCTCACTCGTATTTTGGAAAGATGTAATAATATGGACATCTAGGTCATATCTCACCCCCTCTCCCAAGTTTGATAATTTTTTTCTCTCTTTAAGAAAGGTTAATCTTCTTGAGTAACTTATGCACAAATATTGCCAGCGTCGTGCCTGAGCAATATTTATTGGTAAATTTAACATATCGTAAAACAGAATGCAACAGAAAAGGAGACAAATTTCTAAATAATATCATAGAAATATTACGATTGGGTGTAATTCAGGGATTTAACAGACAAAAAGGAGGGTTTGGCGGATGAAGCAATCGGTAAGTTATCTAGGATTTACCTTTAACAAACGGTGGATATTATCCAGCTGAAGCTTGAGGTTTTCACTTTGCTGTAAAATTGTTCTGACGAATTCTTTCTCGGCAACCGCGTCGCAGATATTATCATCCAGAATCATCCTGGCGAACCCTGATATGGAATGCAAAGGATTATGCATTTCCGTCAATCTATCCAGTAAATCACGGTACTGGTTATCGGTGGTGACGTACGGTTTATAGCCGGTTTCTGTTTCTTCCTTTATTTTCCGACTCTCTTCCCGGGCTTTGTGTATAATCTCGGCGGCGGTCCTTTTAGCAATCTCGGCCTCTTCCCGGGCTTTCTGGCTTTCAGCTTCGGCGCGACTGATGGCTTTACGGCTTTCGTGTCGGGCTGTTTCAGCTTCCTCTTTTGCTTTAAGGATTTCGGCTCTGGCTCTGTTTGTATCGACTGAGGCCTGTTGTTGAATCTCCTTTATCTCTTCGGACGCCATCTTAACCCTTTCCCGAGCAAGGGAAATGGCTAGTCGGGCGTCATCGCTGGCTTTTTCGGCTTCTTTCCTGTACCTGCTGGCTTCTTCTTGAGCCAACCTGATGGAATTTTTAGCGGCTTTTTTCACCGCCTCAACTTCATCCAGGGCTTGCTGTGCCTGGACTTTATAGATTCTGGTTTCTTCGTTTAGTTGCTCTGTTTTTACCTGAGCCTTTTCCTCGGTCAGGTCGTGAATAAGCTGTATAATCTGCTGACTCCCGCTCATCTCGGGATTGGCCGTTTTTCTTTTTATCTCCGGATATATGTCGATGGGTTCATCGGGAAATGAGCCGTCAGCTGGTTCGGAAACGGCTTTCTGCTTTCTGGCATTACTTATTCGAACCCTCCGTTCCGCTTCGTCGAGGATTTGAACCAGGGTTTCATCGAAGTTTTTCATGGAATTTCTCTTCCCGCCGACCCGGCTCATCGCTTCCCTGGCTGTTTCCCTGGCATTAATGGCGTTTTCCCGGGCTTCAAGCAGTAAATTATGGCTGTTGTCTATAATTTTATCGTTGTCGGGATTTTTATTCGTTTGATTGGTAGTCATCAGTTCTGTTCCCCGCCAGCCCGGTATATCCTGTTGGCTTCGTTAATGAGTTTGTCCACGTCGTCTTTTGTAAAAAGTCGCCAGCGTCTCCTGTCGCGATACTCGCTGATTTTCAGATAATCATCTTTCAGCCAGCGTAAAAGGGTACTTCGGCTGATGTTGACCATCCTGCATACTTCAGATGTACGGTAGAATGTTCTATTACCCAGTGTTACCGGCATAATTTTTGCTTATCCACTCCCAACGACTTGGTCCTGTTTGCCACGGTTTGACACAGGTTGATATACCTTGATTTATTTGAAGATGTTAATACTTACGGGTAAAAGCTAACAGGGTGATATCACCTAAATTGATTAAGGGTTAGCACCCATGAGGATCTAAAACATCACGTGATATTGGAGAGATGCCAGGGTAGGATAGGGGGTAAAAAGGAGAAGCCGTAATTGTTTATTGCTCCATCAGGGCGTCCCACGGCGTGTCCAGCAATGGCACCGGTGTCTCAATGAGCACCGGGCGGTTTGCTCCCAACGCTGACCTAAGTGCGTCTCCGAGCTCCTCGTGACCTGATAATCTGATGCCAACAGCGCCGAATGACTCGGCAAATTTGACATAATCAGGATTATGCAGCTTATTACCGATGAACCTCCCGCCAAATTGTCGGCGCTGGATGCTGGTTACCGTACCGTAGGCATTATCTGAAAAGAGCAGGGTGATTACGTTTATTTTCTCCTGGACCGCCGTGGCCAGTTCCATTCCGGCGTAGGGGAATCCTCCGTCGCCGCATATTGCCACCACGTTTCTGCCCGGATTGCCAATCTTGGCACCCAGAGCGGTGGGAAAGGCGAAGCCGAGAGTACCGAAGTATGAAGAATCGATGTAGGTGCCTGACCTGTTCACCGGGTAGGCGATGTCGCACCAGTAGCCGATGTTGGTAATATCCGGCACGACGATATCGTCATCGGTGAGCACGCTGCGGATGGACATGACGACGGACATCTGCAACGGGGTGGTCTTTTCCAGTCGATTTCTGAGATCCTTCCTTATTCTGGATATTTCTTCAGACTGCCACCGGCTGGCCGAAGAGGAACCGGTTTCCCGCATAAGGGCATCTAAAGCGGCGCGGACATCGGCTTTAATCCCTAGGTCGATGCGGTGGTTGCGTCCCAGCTCATCGGGGTCGTGGTCTATCTGGATAACCTTCTGGTCAGGCTTCAATTCCAGCCGCGTGTTACCCGATGCCCGCAAACGGCTACCCAGCACAAGTATGAGGTCGGCTTCTTTAAAGACGGGATTGAGCCAGAGGGTAAAATTCCCCGCGCACAACGGGTGCTCGCAGTGGATGGAACCCTGGCCCTCGGTCGTCATGACCACCGGTGCGTTCAGGCGTTCGGCTGCCTGCGTGATTTCCGCGGAGATTCCGGCTTTGGCGGCGCCACCGCCGGCCAGAATCAGCGGGCGTTTCGCGCTTTTCATCATTTCGACTGCCCGCCTGATTTCCTCAGGTGTCGGCTGCTTTGGTAAGCCTGTCCGGGCAGCTACCGGGGACATTTCTGCTTTGTCCGCCCACAGGTCATAAGGGACCTCTATCTCTACGGGACGGGGCCGGTCGCTCTTCAGTCGGGCCAATGCCTCCTGCAGCAGGGTGGGGATATCCTCCACTTTCATGGCGCGTCCGCTCCATTTGGTCAGGTGGCGGAAAATATCGGTCTGTTCGTCCAGTTCGTGGAGTACTCCCCGGTGAAAACCCAGGTGGTAGCTTTCTATCTGTCCCGATATCAATAAAACGGGTGTCGAGGCAGTGTAGGCGGTGCCGATGGCTGCCGCGGTATTGAGAGCCCCCGGACCGGGCAGCACCATGGCCACCCCGATTTTACCCGTGGTGCGGGCGTATCCGTAAGCCATGTAGGCGGCCGTCTGTTCGTGGCGGGTTGATATCCAGCGGATGCTTTTATCGCGGTAGATGGCATCAACCGCGTCCATTATCTGAACGCCGGGTATCCCGAAGATTACCTCCACACCTTCTTTGGCCAGAGATGCTACCAGAACCTCGGCGCCGCTAAAGCGGGGCATCGTTCCCTCCGTACCTGATGTTAATATACATTATATTATATATAGCAGCAGGTACGGCAAATTTAGTGTGAATTGACCGGAGAGTTATCGCAAATTGGGGCGGATGTGTGTCGCGGAGAGTTATAAAAAAACAGCCGATTATTTAATCGACTCGTAATCTTCACTGTCGTTTTATATTATTCGATCAGTTTGTGAGATATTGCTCTATAATAGTGATTAGTACTACGCTGTTATGCCCAGGGAGTTACCGTAGTATTTTTGCAGGAGATTTTTTATTTCCTTGAGCCTTTCCGCTTCGCTGGCTCCGTGATTAGACCGGTTGGCCGTCCACCTGTTTATTTCCTGTTCAGGTACACCGAGGGCTTTGGCAATTCTTATCGTGGTCTCCAATATCTTTTTAGAGTAGCCGGTACTTTCTTCGAATCGAGCGCGTACCCCACATGCAATCGCATCCATCCTCTCCAACGATGAATGCCGGATTTTTTGACTCTTGGTTTCAACTGCACATAGGTTTGAGGTCTTCATTAAATTCCTCCTTTCTATGATTCTACGTCTTCGAATAACCATCCCTTGACGGGAATGTTCCATGTTTCCAAAAACTCCCTGAAGTCTTTTTTATCAATACGGGAATGTCCGCTGGGCAGGCTGAAAGCCTTGAGTCTGCCGCTTTTTATCCATTCGAGGACGGTACTCTTACTCACCTGGCAATATTCAGCGATATCACGTGTCGTGAGTCTGATATTACTTCGTTCGTTTCTTTTCAAGAAACCGGGCTCCTCCGGGATGGACTAAATCCCCAGCGTGTTTGTTTTCTGTATTTTTTACGATGTGTGCATATTACACATATCATAATTTTGGGAGGTTACATAGAAGTCACAAAATGTTAAGAAAAAGTCACAAAAAAGTCACAAAACCAAAATTTATCGCTGGTAATAGATGCGGACAGGGGTGGAATTTGACATGACGTTATATTGCTGGTAATATAATGTATCTCAAAATCACTGTTCGGGGGATAAAATGAAAAAGACCCCATCGAAAGTGCCGGAATTTGGAGTCAAGCACCTTTCCCGCTCGGGTCACGAGGCTGAATCCGGATTGACTATCAGGAGCAAGGTTTGGGTGGAAAAGGATGGCAAGCTGCTCATGGGGTGGGGTCGGGCAACATTGCTGGAACGCATTGATGAACTGGGTTCTATCTCAGCAGCGGCCAGGTCCATGAAGCTGGCATACCGCAACGCCTGGCTCTGGGTGGAATCCATGAACCGTCTCTCCGGCAAACCGCTGGTGGAAAAAGCCACGGGCGGTACTCACGGCGGTTATGCCAGGCTAACCGAAGAGGGACGCAGGATAGTCAAGGATTACCGGGAGAAGCGGGCTAAGGTAAGGAAGAGTCTAAAATAGCAATATAACCTGTTTTTTTAAGCATCGTTATATTTACAATAATATAGCGAACGAATGTTTCATGCTACTGAAATCAAATGAAAAGACTTGCCCGATGAAAAAATCGCTGTTTGTGGTAATTGCGGTTGTAATGGTATTTATAACTTTCGCCGGCTGTTCCCAGGAAGAAACAAAGTCGATAACCGTTTTCTGCGGCTCCGCCAGCAAACCGGCTATGGAAGAGGCAGCGCAGGTATTTGAAGAAGAAACGGGAATTACTGCATACCTTAACTTCAGTGGCTCCGGGACGGTGCTTTCGCAGATGAAGGTATCTCAAAGTGGTGATTTATATATTCCGGGCTCGCCGGACTATATGGCCATGGCGATAGAAGATGGCGTTGTCGAACCGGATACGGTGGTGATAATCTCCTATCTCGTCCCCGCCATTCTGGTTCAGGCCGGAAATCCTCTGAACATCTGGGGACTGGCAGACCTTGCCCGTCTGGGTGTCGAAGTGGGCATCGGCAATCCGGAAGCGGTATGTGTCGGTCTGTATGCCGTGGAGATACTGGAATACAATGGTTTACTGGAGCAGGTAAAACCGAATATCGTTACCCATGCCGAGAGCTGCTCCAAGACCGCCGCCTTGGTGGCTTTGAAATCGGTAGACGCTATTATCGGTTGGCGTGTCTTCTCCGAATGGCATGATACCATCGACGTGGTTTATCTGGAATCGGAGCAGATTCCCCGGCTCTCCTATATCCCCGGTGCCATATCTACCTATGCCGAAGACAAGGAAAGTGCCCGGGAGTTCCTCGATTTCCTCATATCACCCCGGGGACAGGTAATATTTAAGAAGCACGGCTATCTGGCTACCGAGGAAGAGGCCAGGGAGTATGCCCCGTATGCGGAGATAGGCGGCGCTTATCGGCTGCCTGACGACTACTAGGGAGGTAACAGGACAGGAGAATGATTGCATATGTTTAGGATATTAGGTGGTGGTGGCGGTGAGAGGGTTTTTAAAGTCGCTACCATCAGTGCCCTGGTGGTACTGGGGGTATTTTTCGTCGGCATATTAGTCTCGATGCTGGCATATACTGACTGGAATACCTTTATCGATGCCCTTTTATCCGAAGAAATCCTCTTTGCCATCAGATTGAGCCTGATAACCGCTACCATATCGGCGGTTATTTCTATTCTCATTGCCATCCCGGTGGCTTACGCCATCTCGCGCACGAATTTCTGGGGCAAGGATATCGTTGACAGCCTGCTTGATTTGCCCATCGTTATCTCGCCGGTGGCGCTGGGGGCGGCGCTGCTGGTATTTTTCAATACGCCAATAGGCGAGGCAATCGACGATAATATCATCGGCTTCGTGTTTTCCGTGCCGGGAATCGTGCTGGCGCAGATTATGGTTATCAGTGCGCTGGCTATCCGCCTGCTCAAGTCGACTTTCGACAGTATTGACCCGCGCTACGAGCAGGTAGCCCGCACACTGGGGTGCAGTCAGCCCGAGGCGTTTTTCCGGGTAACCCTGCCTCTGGCACGGGACGGACTGATTGCTTCCACTATTCTTACCTGGGCGCGGGCCGTCGGCGAATTCGGCGCCACGGTAACCCTGGCCGGTGCTACCGCCATGAAAACGGAAACACTGCCCACCGCCATTTTCCTCAGCCTGGCTTCGGCTGACGTGGGCAAAGCCATCGCCGTTATCTTCGTGCTGGTGATTATCGCCATTATCGCCCTCCTGGCAATAAGGAAAATAATCGGGAGAAGACAGCAGATATGATTGAAATCAAAGACCTGTCTCTCACCATGGGGGACTTCTCCCTGAAAAATATCAACCTGACGATTAACGATGCCGAGTATTTCGTTATTCTGGGACCCACCGGGGCCGGAAAGACCGTTTTAATCGAGTGTGTTGCCGGACTTCATCGCATCAAGCACGGAGAAATATGGCTGGACGGCAGGGAGATAACCCGCCAGACCCCTGAAGAGAGAGACCTGGGTTATGTTCCTCAGGACTATGTTTTATTTCCTTTTCTTAACGTAGCCCAGAATATCGCTTTCGGACTGAAGCGGGCCGGACGGAAAAAAGACGAGATTAAAAAACGTGTCGAAACCATAGCCGACCTGATGGGTATATCTAACCTGATGCGGCGGGATATCCGCTCTCTGAGCGGCGGCGAGAAACAGCGGGTAGCCCTGGCTCGGGCACTGGCGCCTTCTCCCCGCTTGCTGCTTCTCGATGAACCGCTGGGAGCGCTGGACCAGCAGACTGCCAAGTACCTCAGGCTGGAGCTGCGGCGTGTTCACCGCGAGCTGGGTATTACCACCGTTCACATTACTCACGACCTTATGGAGGCGGTGGAGATGGCGGACCGCGTGGCGGTCATACAGGACGGACGTGTGCAGCAGGTGGCTGAGCCGGAGAGGGTGCTTTTCTATCCTGAAGGAGAGACGGTATCCGACTTTATCGGCGGACCCAATATCCTCGACTGCGATTCCTGTATGGATACCGGACATGGCATCATGGAGGTAGACTGCGGCGGACTTAAACTGATCGTCCCTCACGAAGGCGAATCGATTCATAAAGTAGCCATTTTGCCCCGCCATGTTTACGTGGGCGAAGAAAAACCCCCGGGTCGCGGTGTCAACGGCTTTTCCGGCATTATAACTGAGATTAAATACGCCCGGAATACGGTTAGACTCTGGGTAGAGGTCATGGGCAAGAATATTGTTGCCGAGTTGCCTTATTACATTTTTCAGGATATGGACTTGTCCACGGGTAAAGAGGTATTCCTTATACTGAGAATGCGCCGTATCCGCGTCTACGAAAACAGCGGCCTGTAAGATATTACCACGGTTGATATTTACGTCCTTGTACAAAACCTTTTCTTGGTTGCATCGTTATACTATAATAAATCGCCTGCTATCGATGGGAGGTTGTTATGAAAAGGTTAATTGCAGGACTGCTTGGCGTTATCTTGCTTCTGGGATTGGCTGCCTGTGGCGAGGCGCCTGGAGATCCCATCTCATTCTTAAGTTCAGGAGCGGATGAAGAGTCTTCGAATGAGTTAAGGGCGGAATTAGGTCTGGATAAACAATCCTCGTTATCAGACTTTTTAATGGATATAGAAACGGATGGGAGTGATTCACCGCCTCCTGGATACGGAGAGGCGCCTGCCACTATAGCGCCGACAACTACCGCACTCGTACCTAAACCATCAGCACCCTCAACAGATACCGGTGACGGGGCATATTCTGTAGAACGTATGATTGTCCGCACTGGTGACATGTACCTGGTGGTGGAAGACGTTGCCACGAGTTTGGAACAGATTGCCCGGCTCGCGGAGACCTATGACGGCTATGTCGTCAGTTCCAATAGCTGGCAGGACGGCGACAGGATGATGGGCAATATCTCCATCAGAGTGGCGGTGGTTTATTTCAACACCGCTATCCAGTCTCTACGGGATATGGCCGTCGAGGTGGAACGCGTGAGTACCTCAGGGCAGGATGTCACCGAGGAATATGTCGACCTCAGTGCCAGGTTGAGTAACCTGGAGGCCAGTGAAGCCCAGCTTCTCAACCTTATGGAACAGGCCGGAACCGTCGATGAGATTCTCGAGGTACAGCGTGAGCTGACCAAGACCAGAGGAGAGATAGAGCAAATAAAGGGGCGCATGCAATACCTGGAACAGAGTTCGTCCACCTCCCTGATACAGATACAGCTGGAACATTCCAGGCTATCGGTGGATTTTCAGGCTTACACACGGACGGTGAAGGAGGGTGAAAAAGCCTGGTTTAAACCTGAGATATCCGGAGGATTCGAGCCCTACGGCTATCAGTGGGACTTCGGTGACGGCAACACCAGTACGGAGGAAAGACCTGGCCATACCTATAGCTCCGAAGGTACTTATACGGTAACGCTGACGGTAACGGATGACAGGGGTAATACGGATATTCATGTGAGAGAGAATTACATGACCGTCCTGTCGGGCTGGGATGTTGGTAGTACCTCCAGGAACATCTGGAACGGACTGGTCTCCTTCGGGAAGGTGTTACTTAACATAATAATCGGTATCGGGATATTCAGCCCGGTCTGGATAGCCATCCTCATTATCCTGTATTTTACGTGGTGGCGTCGGAGGAAAAAGGCAAAGCAGAAATCCTCTGAATAATATCTGCCAGATTCAAGCCATCGACGGCGATAACCTTGTTACGGCTGGTATGCCCCTTTAAAAGGTGGAGCGAAGATTTCTTTATACCCAGTATCCCGCTGAGGTAATCGATGAGCTCTCTATTGGCTTTGCCTCTGTCAGGTAGTGCCACTACTTTCACGTACAGCACGCCGTCGGTAAAGCCGATAATCTCGTTACGGCTGGCTCGGGGGGTTACCCTGACGTACAGCCGGGTTACCGTATTGTTTTTATATTCGGTCAATTTCTTATTTTGTTCTTTAAGCAATCAAATTTAGTCTACCGAGCTACTCTTGTATCCTACCGATACGGCGATACTGCCCAGGATAAAGAGGGCCGCGGTATAAAACCAGAAAACAAACTCTCCTTCACCCAGTTTCTCGATGACAGGTTCGTCCAGGATGTCAAAGCAGGTAATGACTCCCATGACGCCGCAGAGTCCACCGATAATTCCCAAAGCTAAAGCCAGGTATCCCATATAAGACCTCCTTGCAGGTTTATCCCGTTTCCTTTGATATTATATAATCAGAATAGGTTGATGAGATTTACTTTTGGAGATAATATAGCATGAAATTGACAAATAATCTATACCTTTACCCGGAGTGTGGCATGCTCGATTGTAATACCTATGTCATTACTGGCGATCCCGGCGTTATCATCGACACCGGTAATACGATGTTTCTGAACGAACGACTGGAGGGTATGCGTCAGGACGGCATCGACCCCTCAAGTATCGGCATTATCGCCAATACTCACCTCCATATCGACCACTGCAGCGCTAATGAAACCTTTAAAGAAATTTCCGGGGCTAAGATTACCCTGCATCCCGTTCAGAAGGCAAATTACGACTTCGTCGTCATCGAGGGAGCCAGGATTTTCGGGATAGCGCCGGCAGAGTTCACCGAGGATGCCGTCTTTGATGACCACAGGCTGGCAATCGGTGATACGGCGTGGGAGATGATTGTGGCTCCCGGGCATTCTCCGGACTGCGTTTGCTTTTATAACGGGAAGGAGAAAATCCTGATTTGCGGCGATGTTCTGTTCGAGATGAACACTGGCAGGGTGGACCTTCCCGGTGGCAATGGTGATGAACTGAAAAAGACGATTACGAGTTTATCGAAAATGGATATAGACTACCTGTTACCCGGTCATATGGGCACCGTCAACGGCGCCGATAAAGTACAAGCTAATTTTGAATTTATAATGGGTAATGTTTTTCCGTGGCTATGATAAGAACTGCTGATGAATCTTTCGAGCTGGGACCAATCCGCCCGCCGAGTGAGGCTTTTTCCCTGCTCATCCGCGTTTCCCGGAACTGCCCCTGGAATCGCTGTAAGTTCTGTCCTATCTACAAGGGCCAGAAATTCCAGCTGAGGTCGGTCGAGGAGGTAAAGCGGGATATCGATAAGGCCAAAGTTATCCGGGATAGGATAATGGATATGGCTCAAAAACACGGCGGTTCTCTCAGGGAAGCTGCTGTCGGCGTTTATAACAGTCCCCCCGATGACAGCTTCCGGAACGTGGCTCTCTGGATGTATGCCGGAGGGAAACATGCCTTCCTCCAGGATGCCAATACCCTCATCATGAAGACCGGCGACCTTGTGGAAATAATAGGGTATCTCAAGAAAACGTTTCCCGAAATTGAACGTATCACCAGCTATGCCCGCTCGCATACCGCCGCCCGCAAGGGTGTTGATGAATTGAAAGAACTACGCCGTGCCGGATTATCCCGGATACACATCGGGATGGAATCGGGCTACGACCCCGTCCTTGCATTCCTCGATAAAGGCGTCACCGCCGCCGACCACATTAAGGCGGGTAAAAACGTGGTGGCTTCGGGTATCTCATTGTGTGAATACGTCATGCTGGGGGCAGGGGGCAAGAAATGGTGGCGCGAACACGCCCTGAAAACGGCCGAGGCTTTGAATCAAATCCGGCCCGACTATATCCGGTTCCGCACCCTGACGATACAACCGCGGATGCTATTGTATAACGACGTGGTCAGCGGTGAGTTTATGCGTTCGACCGACGAGAAAATCGTGGCAGAGGAGAAGCTGCTGATAGAGAGTCTCGATTGCCCGGCACAGGTTGTCAGTGACCACATGATAAACCTCCTCCCCGAGGTTGAGGGGAAATTGCCGGAAGAGAAAGAAAAGTTGCTGGAGGTTATCGAGCGCTTTCAGGCACTGCCACCGCAGGAAAGGGATGTCTATAAGCTGGGTCGGCGCCTCGGGATTATCAACAGGTTGGATGATATAACCGATGTAAATCTTCACGCGCAGGTAGAGGGAGTGATGGCGAGACTGGGTGAGGAGGGCGTTAGCGACGAGTTGTTATTCGGACTGATGGAGAGGTATGTCTGATGGATGCCGATAAGCTGTCGCAGGAAATCGGCGAACTGCTCAGGGAGAAGGGACTGACCCTGGGCGTGGTGGAGTCGGCCACGGGCGGGCTGATATCTCATTATATTACCAATATCCCCGGCAGCTCTGATTATTATCAGGGCTCGGTTACTTCCTACAGCAATGAAGTCAAGATGAAGCTCATCGGCGTCAAGGCCGGAACGCTCGAAAAGCACGGCGCCGTCAGTGCTCAGGTAGCCGCGGAAATGGCATCGGGGGGAAAGAAGGTCTTGGCGGTGGATATTTGCATCGCCGATACCGGCATCGCCGGACCGGGCGGCGCCACAACCGGCAAAGCGGTCGGGCTCTTTTATCTGGGGCTGGCCGATAAAAACGGGGTTTTAACTCAGCATCACCGATTTTACGGCGACCGCCAGCAGAACAAGCACAGCGCCGCCGTATCGGCACTAACGTGGTTGAAGGAATATCTGTCAGGGATTTAGTTCAGGGTTCCGTAAATTGCCATCACCCTTTATCAGTGATATACTCTGACATATTATCAACGGGAGAGATCGAGTGAAGAGAGCCGACGGAAGGAAATACGACGAATTAAGGTTGGTGGAGATAATCACCGGCTATCAGAGCTTCGCCGAGGGCTCGGCGCTGATAAAGCTGGGCAAGACCCATGTCCTCTGCTCGGTAAGCGTTGACGAGCGCGTGCCGCCCTTTCTGAAGGGCAGCGGCACCGGCTGGATTACCGCCGAGTACGCTATGCTGCCCCGGTCGACGGTTACCCGTAGCCAGCGCGATTCGGTTGCGGGCAGGGTCGGCGGCAGGAACCAGGAAATTCAGCGCCTGATAGGGCGTTCGCTGCGGGCGGTGGCTGACATGGATAAGCTGGGCGAGAGGACGCTCATCGTTGATTGTGATGTCATCCAGGCTGACGGCGGTACGCGGACGGCGGCCATCACCGGGGCTTACGTTGCTCTGCACCAGGCCATGGAAACGCTGGCGAAAATGGGCGTGATATCATCGATACCCCTCAAGAGCGCCGTGGCGGCCACCAGCGTGGGCATCGTCAATACCTACATGATGCTCGACCTCTGCTATGACGAGGATTCCCAGGCGGCGGTCGATTTTAACGTGGTGATGACCGGCAAGGGCGAGTTCGTTGAGATTCAGGGCACCGCCGAGGGCAAGCCTTTCCCCCGCGCCTCCGTCGACGACTTACTCACGCTGGCGGAAAAAGGAATCAAGCAGCTTTTTCAGGTACAGCAGGATGTTTTAACAAATACACGATAATCTTGTCTCGTTCTTCGTGATGAGGTTAGATATGGACTTGAATTCACCTGAAGATCAGTCTTCATGGTTACTGTTTAAAGGAAACATAATCAAAGAAGAGAAATACACCTTTATCGCCTTCAGAGCACTATAAATTATCTGCTTGGCTATTGTAATTTCGGGAATAGCTACTTCCATTACTCTTTCAAGTGTAAATCCTAATCTGGAATATGATAGCTGGGGAATTGGTGGCTTTTTTGAAATGGTTTTCTGGGAACTCTCGTTATATTTATTGTGCTTGTTACAAAAAAAATAGCGGATAAAACATCACCAACACCACGCGGCAAATCAAGAACGGCATTATTTTTTATTCACGCTTTCAAGGGAGTATTTTTCATGTTTCCTACTATCGTTGGTTTTTTATCATCGACAAGAGGTGAAGTCTGGTGGGTGATTTTACCGTTTTTTCTTACTACCGGTATCGCTCTAATATGGAAATTCCCTACTGGAAATAGATGGGAACGGTGGTTTAAAGAACGTAATCGGTAAATTATTCCTTTTATTTACTACTCCCCAAAAGGGGAGTACAACAGCGAGAGGGCGCGTAGCCCTCTCTCAAATATTATTCCCCCTCTCCAAACACAAATATAAGAATCGTGCTCTGATGCTCCGTTTGGAGAGGGGGACACAGGGGGTGAGGTATAAATAAATCCTTAAACGATTAATACTATTTAGCCTACGGCCTCACCTGGCCGCTGCCGTAGATAATCCACTTGTAGGTCGTCAGCTCTTTCAGTCCCAGCGGGCCCCGCGCGTGCATCTTCTGCGTGCTGATGCCCACCTCCGCCCCCAGCCCGAACTGGCTGCCGTCGGTGAAACGTGTGCTGGCGTTGACGTACACGCAGGCAGCGTCCACCTCGTTGAGGAAGCGCATCGCCGCGGCGTTATCGCCGGTGAGGATAGCCTCGGAGTGTCCCGAGGTGTACCTCTCGATGTGCTCCAGAGCCCCGTTCAGGGAGTCCGCCACCTTCACCGCCGCTATCAACGCCAGGAACTCCTTGCCCCAGTCATCGTCGACAGCTGGCTTCAGTTTCAGCGACTTATCTTTTTGCAGGATGGCCATCGATCTCTCGTCGCAGTGCAATTCCACCCCGACCTTGTTGAGTTCCGCCGCCATCTTCGGTAAAAATACTTCCGCGATATCCTTATGCACGAGTACCGTGTCCAGGGCGTTGCAGACGGTGGGGCGCTGCACCTTGGCGTTATAGACTATAGCCACGGCGTTATCGATATCGGCGCTCTTATCAACGTAGGTATGGCATACGCCGATGCCCCCGGCCACCACCGGCATAGCGGCATTGTCCCGTACCAGTTTTATCAGGCCCGCGCCGCCCCGCGGGATCATCAGGTCGATGTAATCCCTCATCTTCAGCAAATGGTCGACCAGCGTGTGGTCGGTATTATCGATGAACTGCGCGCAGCCCCCGGGCATGCCCGCTTTCCGGCAGGCTTCCTGGATTACTTTAGCGATGGCGATATTGGAGTTAATCGTCTCCTTGCCGCCGCGGAGAATGACGGCGTTGCCGGACTTCAGGCATAGCGACGTTATATCCACGGTGACGTTGGGGCGGCTCTCGTAGATGGCCCCGATAACGCCGAGGGGCACCCGCCGCTTACTGATTTGAAGTCCGTTGGGCATCGTGCGTGACTCGTAAGTTTCACCGATGGGGTCGGGTAACACCGCGACAGCCCGGGTATCGTTGGCTATGGCTTCGAGGAGGTTTTCGTTGAGCATCAACCGGTCGAGGAGGGCGGTGTTCATCCCCGATGCTTCGGCCTCGCCGTAGTCCTTCCGGTTCGCCTTCAGTATCTCCGTCTTACTTTCAAGAAGGTCGTCGGCGATATATTCCAGCGCCCGGTTCTTGATATCCGTAGCCAGATAGGCCAGCTTGCGCGACGCTTCCCTGGCGGCTTTTCCCTTGGCTTCGAGTTCTTCGATGGGTGTTGTCATGACTCTAACTGCTTTAATGTTTAAAGGGACATGTCCCTTTGGTGCTGAAACTGTCGACTACCAGTTCGAAAGATGAATAGGTATTTATTCCGGTGATGCTGTTACCGCGTCGGCCGTCTTCCAGCTCAATGAAATGATTGCAGACGGGTAAAATACCGCTGTCCGGGACGATTTCTCCCTGCCATTCCGTACCCGTGCCGTTACGCGATTTCAGGTAAATCTCGTAGGTAATCTCGTCCAGGTACTCGCCCTGACTGGTGTAAATCTTGCCCCTGCCCCTCAGTATATTCATGAATCGCTATGCCTCCCCCTACTCTACTTCCTCCTCGAACTTACTGCTGCCACTAAAGTGGTAGACATAGCGTGGGGGCAGGCTGGTTACTGCCCGGTTGACCCTTTTCTTCAGGGCGCATCTGGCCTTGCGGCCATCTTCAAGTTCGATGATATAGCCGGTGCCGTCTTTAATACGCACGTAGTCTACCAGCGTCAATTCTCCCCACCAGCGTTGAGGTTCCTCATGCTGGAATTGATAGCTGACCTCGGCTATCAACTCATTATCGATTGACTGGTACAGTTTGCCTATTGCCACTGGTCTCCTTTCTTTCCAACAAAGCCAGGTTATTCCGGTGTATTACCTCGGGTCCGTAGTCGAAACTGAGCAGATTGGCGATTTTGCTGGAATGTGCCCCCTTTATAATAACTATATTTTCCGAACTGTAGCTGGTAATACCGCAGCCGAGGTGATTACCCCCGGTATCGTATATCGCCACGATATCACCCCGATTGAATTTTCCTTCCACATGGTCGATACCCGCCGAAAGCAGACTGCGGTTCTGTTTTCTTAGAGCCGTTGCCGCCCCTTCGTCGATGACCAGTTTGCCCCGCGTGCAGAGTCCCGAAAGCATCCAGCGCTTGCGACTCTCCAGCTTGCTGGTCGAAGGTAGGAAACGGGTGCCTATCGCTTCCCCGGATGCCAGCCGCACGATGACGCTTTCCGCCTTTCCGTTAGCGATAACCACCTCCACCCCGGACGAGGTGGCCAACCTGGCGGCTTCTATCTTGGTTACCATGCCTCCGGTGCCGATTTTGTCCTCATTCATAGCGCCCAGGCGTACTATCTTGGCGTTGATTTTATCCACTACCGGGATTAGCTGTGCGTCGGCGGCGCGGTGGGGGTCGGCAGTATAGAGCCCGTCGGTATCCGTCAGAATGATGAGAAGGTCGGCATCAACGAGGTTGGCTACCATCGCCGACAGGTTATCATTGTCGCCGAACTTGGCTTCTTTAATCTCGTCGATGGATATCACGTCGTTTTCGTTGACGATACCCACGACCCTCAATTCCAGCAGAGCCAGCAGGGTGTTGCGGGCGTTCAGATAACCGGCGCGGTCGGAGAGGTCCGCTTTGGTCAGCAGGGCCTGAGCCACGGTGATATCATACTTGTCGAACAGCCACTCGTAGGTGTTCATCAAGCGGCTCTGCCCCACCGCCGCTAATACCTGCTTTAAAGGTACATCTTTGACGGTACGCGTTAATCCCAGTTTCTGTCGGCCCGAGGCAATCGCCCCCGAGGACACGATAATGGCTTCTGCTCCCTGTTTGTGGAGGTGTGCCACCTGGGCTACCAGGCTGGACATAACCGCCATGTCGAGGTTCTGAGAGCCGCCGGTAAGCAGCCTCGTGCCGACCTTTACCACGATGCGGTGGTACTGTAATTCTGATGACCTGGATGTTTTACTTGCCATGATATCAATCTCGTGTTACCTGCTTTATTATAGCAAGCCTCTGCCGGTTGAACAAGAAGTCGGTTACGGTGTATTCTTGGGACGTCGTGGAGATGAATGAACTTATATCGTCTCGTGAAAAGACGGCATTGCCCGTTATTTCGGCTGTTACCTTCGTTGGCTTCCTGGATACCCATCTGCTGATTCCGGTTATGTCCCTCTACGCCTCGGAGCTGGGGGCGGGCATCGGTACTGTCGGGCTTATCGTCGGTCTCTATTCCATCGCTAATACCCCCGCCAATATTCTCTTTGGCCGACTCGTCGACCGGTTCGGCTATAAGCTCTTGCTCGTTATCGGACTCCTCGGCGATGCTGCGGGCATGTTTCTCTATTCTGTCTGCCGGGTGCCGGTGCACCTCATGCTAGTGCGCATCTTTCACGGAATTACCGGGGGCATCGTCGGTCCTTCGACGATGTCGGCGGCGAGCCATCTGGGCGGCGAGAGCCGTCAGGGCAGGACCATGGCTTTCTACGGTATGTCTCTGGCAGCAGCGACCCTGGTGGGCTACGGGTTAAGCGGTACTCTCGCTTCCAGGATCGGTTACGATGTTGTGTTTTTTATCGGCTCGGGACTGCTGGTCTTGGGAGCGCTTTTAAGTATCTGGCTGCCGGACAGGCGGTATCAGCCCCCGGCGAATCATGCAGAACCAGCCGGTGAAGGCTGGAGTATAATCGGGACTCTGGTAAAAAAGAAGGGGCTCGTCAGTCCCTACTGTACTGTCTTCGCCCAGTATTTCACCTTCGGCAGTGTCGTGACGCTGTTGCCGCTGTACGTTAAGAATCATGGTATGGATTCCTTTCACGTGGGTATGCTATTGGCGTCTTTCGCCGTCATGTTTATCATCGTCCAGCTGCCGGTCAGCCGGCTCTCCGACCGCTTCGGCAGGTTATGGCTCAGCATCGTCGGTCTGGTACTCGGTATTATATCTCTTGTTGCTGTGCCTTCGGCGACGGATTTCGGCTGGCTGCTGGTCCTGATGCTGGTCTACGGGGCCGCTTTCGGGGCTATCTTCCCCTCGATTTCCGCCATGGTCGCCGAAAATACCACGCCGGTGGAGCGGGGCACGGCTACGGGGATATTTCACGCGTTACTCACCGCGGGGGTGGCGGTGGGAGCGCTGGCGGCTGGCTACGCTGGTGACGCGCTCGGCGTCAAATATGGTTTAATACTGTGTCCCGCTTTTATGGTGATTGCGCTGGTAGTGGCCCTGGTTATCAAGAGACGAAGCTGATATTGCACCCACAACAATATCAATCCAGTATTTGGAACGTTTGAAGCACGTGCTCGAAGATTTCGTTATCACTATCGTATGTGTAATAGTTTGAATTCAGGGTAATTGTCCAGATCATCCCGTTATAGTCGAAATGGACTCTCCTCCATATCTCCCCCGGAGGCTCTTTACCACCCCGGTCAATGGGTAAAATGTTGGTTTCCGAATAAATGGCCTGTTTTGCGGTGATATTATCTATAGTAATTTCAGATTTTTCCCAGAGTTCAAAGCCGGAGCTCCAGCTGGCTTTGGTTAACCATGTCTCCAGAGTAGTCTCAGCATCAGGTGAATATTCATCAGGCTCGAAGAAAATTATAACTTGGATAGAGGGATAGTCTCTGATTTCCTTCTGGGTAGGACCGGTAAGAGTAACAGCTGCATGACGGTAATTGTTAGATACATAATATTCTGCTATTTTGAATGGAGAATTATATTCGAAGGAGTAACGTGCCTGTCCCTCCTGCATGGTAAAGTTTTTATGGGTGTTGTCATTGCCACAGCTACTGATACCAAGTAAAACCGCCGCTAGTATTAGAATCGGGAAACCCATTATTGATAACTTTTTTATCATTTTGAAATATTGTACATCATATTTCCAAGTATTTCTCTTTTTATCTCATAAGCTGCCTTCTGGTGTATATCCACCGCAGAAATAAACCATATCATGGATATTCTACTCACATCTCCTTTAGGGGGGTGCGACAGCGAGAGAGGGCCAGGGGGTGAGGTTACCACTGATAACAAGTACAGGATATCACTCTTTAGCTATACCTCGTTCTGTGTTAAAATAAAGTAATTAAATACGTTCAAAAAGGGCTGGTCGGCGACGGCGAGCCCTAGAGGTATTTGGAGGGTACATTGCCGGATCTGTCCGGGTTATTGAAATTGATTGAAGATATGCCCGCCTACCGCGAAATGCGGGAAGCGCTGGAAAGCGGTAATAGTCGCGATGCCGTCGTCCTCGATTCCGCACGACCGTACCTTATCGCGGCCCTCTACGAAAATCTGAAAAAACCTCTGCTGGTACTTACGGCGCAGCCTGAAAACGCCAAAAAACTCCACGAGCAGCTGACGAACTGGAGTAATTCTACAGGGATAAAGCTCTTTCCCGAGACCGACGCGCTCCCCTACGAACGACTGGCGGCTGACGCCACCACCGATATCGAGAGGGTGCAGGTGCTGACTTCGCTGGCGGGATATGACTCCGATGCAACCGGTGAAAAGGCGCCGCTGGTAATTACTTCGGTTCCGGCGATTATGAGTAAAATCCCCGGATATTCTGATTTCACCTCGGCGATACATAGCGTGCAACTCGGGATGGAAGTCGACCCGTTTCAACTGCTCCGGCGCTGGGAGGCTATGGGCTACAGGATGGAAAACATGGTGGAAGTCCCGGGCACCGCGAGTCACCGCGGCGGCATTATCGATATCTATCCTCCCACCAGTAACCGACCCGTCCGGCTTGAGTTCTTCGGGGATAACATCGATAGTATGCGGTATTTCGACCCGGCCACGCAGCGTTCGGTGGGAAAGCTTACCACGCTGGGGGTCGGTCCCGCCACCGAGCTTTTTCAGCCATTTAGTATGGGCCGCCCGGCGCTCAAGAGATTGCTGGATGGTCTCGACCTCTCGGGGTGTAATGACGCCACGCAAAAGACCGTTCAGAACGATATCGAGATGATGCTTGAGAGACAGCGCCCCCCGGAGATGCAGTTTTACGCTTCCCTGTTCAACGAAGGAACTCTCCTGAACTATCTCCCCGGGGATACCCTGCTTATATATGATGAACCGCAGGTTGTCGAGCAGGCTTTCGCCGACCTGGATGCCGAAGCATCGGAGCTGCGTACGAACAAACTGGAGCGCGGCGAACTGCCCCATAATCTACCCCGGCCTTACCATCTCTGGCAGGAATTTTACGAAAAGTACCGTGCCCGGCAGTCGCTGAATCTCATCGACTGGGGTACGGACGAGTTACGCCTAGGCTTTGCCCCAGCCCCGGCTTACACCGGCCAGCTGCCGCCTTTCTTGAAGAAAACCGGGGAGATGCTCAGGCAGAAGAGACGATTGATAATCGTCAGCCATCAGGCGGAACGCCTCTCCGAGCTGCTCGGCGAGCAGGACATCATCGCCGCCCCGGTGGATAACGTGGAACAGGTGCCGGAGCCGGGCTCGCTGGTGCTGGTCCGGGGCTCGCTGGCCGAGGGCTGGGTGATGGAGGGCGAGACCTGTCTCTTCACCGACGCCGAGATTTTCGGTTTTGTGAAGCAGCGGCGGGTG
>Ga0209427_10002750_pt1 | contig 20669 bp, 18 predicted proteins | sample DeeMarSWOR136_30_FD_187465 | JGI IMG/M metagenome (GOLD analysis project Ga0209427, IMG submission 187465) | Marine sediment microbial communities from White Oak River estuary, North Carolina - WOR-1-36_30 (SPAdes) (version 2) | ecosystem: Environmental > Aquatic > Marine > Intertidal zone >...
CCCAATATGATGACCCAGAGGTGAAGGAATTAGCCCGACAAGCCTCAATTCAAGAATCTGAGTGCTATATGAGGCTACCCTCAGGCATGACTCCAATTAACCCAAGAGTAGAGGAAGTAGCAAGCTTCGCCAAGAAGATGGGCTATAAGAAGCTAGGTATCGCCTTCTGTGTGGGTTTAATGGGTGAGGCTCGAACGCTGACCACGATTTTAGAAAATAGAGGCTTTAATGTCGTTTCTGTCTGTTGCAAGGCAGGAGCTATACCCAAAGAGACCATTGGTATTACCGAGGAGCAGAAGATAAAAGGGCCAGGCTCCTTTGAATCGATGTGCAGTCCTATAACCCAGGCTGAAATTCTGAATACTGAAGGGACAGAGTTCAACATAGTGGTAGGGCTTTGCGTCGGTCATGATTCGCTGTTCTTTAAGTATGCTCGTGCCCCGGTTACTGTCCTGATAGCCAAGGACAGAGTCTTTGGTCATAACCCAGCGGCTGGTCTGTATTTATCCGGCTCCTATTATCGCAAGCTTCTGCGTAAAGAATCTTCTAACTCGTAAGGCTGGTTTTCGAGCTAGTCTAATCTTAATTGAGAGAATTAAATATGTTATGGAATCTAAACCTATAGATTCTTTACCATATACTCTCCTTGTGAATGATAGCCAAACCCAGAGCGGTAGTATTCCTTAGCTCCAACCCCACTTAAAACTACCATTTGTGGTGCTTGAAATTCATCGCCAGCAATTCGCTCAGCCTCCCTGAGTAACGCCCTGCCTAAACCCTTATGCTGGGCTGCTTCTGGTTTCTGCTCAGTAAGGGGAACTTCGGGACCGTATATATGTAGTTCCCTTATAAGCGCTAAATTTCCCTCAACCTCCTTGCCGAGTGAGATTATGGTCTTAGATTGAATCCTCATCCGCAATAAGCCAAATAGTGTTTCATTCTCATCCTCAAAGGATAAAAAAATCTCCTTACCTCCTGAAGCTTCATAATCCATCCTCACCATCTGGGGTTTGCCTATTTCCCAACCATCCTGCACTCGGTGACCATACTCCCGACACCTGATGCACTTACATTCAAGTCCTTGCTGCTCCATTCGCTGCTTAATCACACTCCGCAGCGAATCCTTGCAACCAGCCATAATAAATTTTGCTGGGATGTCACGCAGTACCCTGGAGATTCTGACATACTTGGGCACAACGGATTTAATCTCAACCAGCAGATTAATCATCTCATCAGACGGGTATGGGTGGTAGCGCCCATCCTGATACCATTTTTCTAGCTCAGTACCCTCTACCACCATAGTCGGATATAGCTTCAAGCCATCTGGTTTGAAGCAAGCGTCACTAAATAATCTTACCGATAGCTCTAAATCCTTGTCCGGGGTTGAGCCCGGTAATCCTGGCATCCAATGGTAATGCACCTTAAAGCCATGCTCCTTGAGCAATCTAGTGGCTTTAACTACATCTTCCACCTTGTGCCCTCTTCTTGTCAGTCGGTAGATTTCGTCATCTAGGGTTTGAACTCCCAACTCTACCCGGGTAGTGCCAAACTCAAGCATCCTATCTATCTCCTCCTGCTGACACCAATCAGGTCTGGTTTCTATACACAACCCGGTGCAGCGATGGTTAGCCGTCTCGTTAAACCGTTTTGCCTCTTCCAGAGTAGAAGATTCCTCACCATTTAAGGCATCAAAACAATCCTTAATAAACTGGTATTGATAATCCTCAGAATAAGCAAGAAAGGTGCCGCCCATTACTATCAGTTCAACCTTATCTATGGGGTGCCCCATTTCCGATATAACCTTTAGCCTGAGCTCAATCTGCTTCCTGGCATCATAGTCGCACTTTATAGCCCGTAATACTGCTGGCGATTCGGGGGTATAACTCTTGGGTGTAGCCAGGTAAGTGGGACAATATATGCATTGTCCCGGGCACTTCATAGGCAGGGTCATAACCGCTACCGGGGTAACTCCAGATATAGTTCTTGCAAATTTCCTCATGTTATGCCATAAACAGTCTAACAGATTGTATCTTATGGCAACAACTGAAATCTCATCTTGGTTGGGAGTCAAAGAGAGGCGGAACCTCTCTTCAAGTAATGCCAGCGTGTAGGATATGACGAAATTATAAGTACTAATCTCTAAATAAATTCAAATGACCGAAGCTAAAACTTCAAAACAGAATGATTTAAAGGTAAAATAGGTATTCAGTCATTTGGATTTAGTGCTTTGGATTTAATCCCTAAAGGGGGTGAGGTAGTCATTAACTCGAGAGACATTTTTAATCAGATAGCTCCGGGCTGGTATAACTTCAGGCACTGGTCTATCTTCAGTAATGAGCTAGAAGCACTGGCGCATAAATGGCATAAGGGCAAGCTACTAAATATCGGCTGTGCCCATGGTCCGGACTTTCTGCCGTTTAAGGAGGTCTTTAAATTATATGGCGTGGACTTTTCCACCGAAATGCTAAAATTTGCCCGGAAATACTCTCAAAAATTCAATTTCGCCGTGAACCTATCGGCCTCTGATATTGGTCACCTTCCCTATTATGATGAAACCTTCGACTGGGCAATATCAGTAGCCACCTATCACCATGTAAAAGGTGATAAGGAAAGGCAAACAGCCCTGAGTGAACTGAGGCGAGTATTGAAGCCAGGTGGTGAAGCCTTTATCACGGTGTGGAATCGGTGGCAACCCAGGTTCTGGCTTAGCCGCCGTGAAGTAGCTGTGCCCTGGCGAAAGAAGGGTAAGACCCTGTATCGCTACTATTACCTGTTTTCCTATCATGAATTAGAGCGGCTGGTACAGAAGGCTGGCTTCGAGGTGGTCAAATCCTTTCCTGAAAGCTCCTATCGCTTCCCGATAAAGTTCTTCTCAAGGAATATATGTTTATTGGTGAGGAGGAGTGATTAGAACTTATGTGCCGGGTTTCAATAGGCTTACCGATAAGACTCAGGTCTCTGGTTCTATATAAATAATCTCTTTATAGCTGAATTGACAACATTACCCACCACAACTATGATGAGTTGGAGAAGTAAGTGGAGAAATCAGATGAGTAAAAAAAGGGGGTTCCGGCAAATGCTTATCCCAACATTAATAATGGGCGTAATTGCCATTGTCCTTCTCTTTATTGCCTATCAAAGAGGAGGCGGGGAACATATTTTAGGGTTGAAATCAGCCGGGAATATACTGCTACAGATTACCCCTCTACTAATTTTCGCATTTATTATAGCTGGTATGGTTCAAGTTCTTATTCCTACTGAAATGATATCCAAGTGGATAGGTGCCGAATCCGGTCTCCGAGGAATCTTAATTGGTACAGTAGTTGGAGGTCTTATGCCAGGTGGGCCCTATGTTAGCCTACCCATCGCTGCCGGATTATTGCGCACTGGAGCAAGTATCGGCACTATGGTAGCCTTCCTAACCGCATGGTCATTGTGGGCAGTTACACGAATGCCAATGGAACTAGGCATACTGGGTTGGAAATTCACGCTGATTCGTCTGGCCTGTACCTTTTTCTTCCCACCAATAGCTGGACTAATAGCTAATAGATTTTTTTCGGGTGTTACGTTATTTGAATAATGACTAAATAAATGAAAGGAGGAGAGGTCAAGGTATGATAATCAAAATCAAATGCCCTAAGTGTGGTACCGAGGGTAGTTTTTCCCTGGCTGAGTCTAGCTATGATGGTCCGTACCGATGCTGGAAATGTAGAGAGCTATTTGCCATTAAAATGGAAAATAATGAGCTTAAATCTTGCCAACCCCTTAGCCAGGAGGAATTTGACAAACAGCAAGAAATAGAAGCCCTGAAATCCAAATTCAAAAAGGGCTAGCTGATAAGGGAAATACCGCTTTCTAATAAAGTTCTTCTCAAGGAATATATGTCTGCTGGAATGAAGTAGCTTTAATTAAATCATAGACTTGAGATAAGGAGTAACCTATGGACATTAAGTGGGATGAAATAGGCAAAGTTATAGGCTATCTGGTCCCAGTAATCATCCTCTTTGCGGTTAATGTGTTGTTTAGAAAGCAGCAGGAGCAGAAGAGAAGGCTAGCCGTAGTCCGTAGTCTGCTCACCGAAATAGAGTATAATCAGAAGCATATGGAAGCCTTTTCCTTCCAGTGGCAAACCAAGAAGTTTAAGACAGGGAACTGGAAGAGGAATAAGGATAAAATGGATTACATAGACCAGAGCCTGCACGCCACCCTGGCTGGTGCTTATGAAATTGCTGAGGAGTTTAATCGGGAGATGGACGCGGCTAAAAAGTATAAATCGATAAGTTACCTGGCCAGTATTCAGGTGGATAGACTAAGAGAGCCACTGGTAAAAAGCAAGCAGGGGCTTGAGGAGTGGCTACAGCTAAATAAAGGGAAGAAAGAGCCAGTTAAAGAGGGTGGTGATTTAACCGCCTAAGACCCTATTGCAAGCTTATTTAACTCTATAAGGACTTGTAATCTATAAGCGGTAGCTAACGGTTAACTTTATAGAAGTCTATCCCCCATTTTCTGGAGTGAGCCTGCTTTAGTTGTTGAAGGTGTGCCTGAAATGAGGCTGAGGTAATATCTTCTATCGACATCAGGACTGCGTCTTCCCTGTTATCTGAGTAATAACCATGACGCAAACCTACCTGAGTGAAGCCATATTTGTAATAGAGGCTCTGGGCAGCGGTATTGGAGGCACGCACCTCAAGGGTAAGGAATCGGGTATTTAGCTCTGCAACCAGGTCTATAATTGATATGAACAGTAACTCTCCTATTCCCTGGCGTTGGTAGATTTCCCGCACTGCAATATTGGTTATGTGAGCTTCATCAGCCATGATCCAGAAGCCAGCAAAACCCGTAATGTATTGTTTTCCTGACGGAGGTACTTCAGGACCAAAAAAACGGTTACGGTTGAATAACTGTCTCACCTTGGACAACAATCCGGGGCAGTGCTTCTCCGGGACAGCTTCTACCTCAGGCTCACTAACCGTTTCCTCCTTATTATAAGCTACGATATAGTGGGCTAACCGGTTTTGTAGCTCAAGCTGATAGCTAACCGACGACCATGGGGCAGGAAAGGCTTCACGGTCAATCGCGGTAACCTGGGCAATGTCTTCTTTACGCATCATGCGCACAGAGCAAGGCAAGTTTATAACCCCCGATGAAAGTCTTGATTTTAAAATTATTGTAGCATACTCCATTCCCCGATGGTATCTAAAACCTATCTTTTCAAGGCTTCTTTCGTTATACTATATGCACAGGATAACACCATTCAAGGGGTTGTCAGGTGCAAGATGAAGAGAGCCTAGTCCGGCGAGCACAGCAGCGAGACCAGGAGGCTTTTGCCCAATTATATGAGACCAACTTCGATAAGATTTACCGTTATGTGGTTCTCAGAATAGGAAATGAGATGGAGGCGGAGGATATGACCCAACAGGTCTTTCTCAACGCACTACAGTCCATTTCTTCCTTCAGGTGGAAGGGAGCACCCTTCTCAGCCTGGTTATTCCGTATTGCTCATAATCAGGTAGTTGACTACCTGAGAAAGAAAACAAAGCAGGCTACTGCTCCCTTAGATGAATCGCTGGTGAGCCACGATGATAACCCACAACTCACAGCAGAGCGGAAACTAGATATCGAACAATTAGTATCAGCGACAAAGTATTTAACCGAGGCACAGCGTGAGGTGATTTCCCTCCGCTTTGCCGGCGAGCTATCTATTGCCCAGGTAGCTAAAGTTATGGGTAAAAGCGAGGGAGCGGTAAAGGCGCTACAGCATAGCGCCGTAGTAGCCCTACGCAAAGCACTATCGGTGGGATAGGATAATGAATAAGTCAAGAGAATTCAATGATATTCTAGATGAATGCCTAGAGCGGCTACTGGTTAAGGGTGGAACCATAGAGGAGTGTCTGGCAAGTTACCCTGAGCAGGCAGCCGAGCTTGAGCCACTACTCCAAACCGCTGTGGCTGCCAGGAAGGCATCAGTTATCCAACCCCGACCAGAGTTCAGAGCTAAAGCCAGATACCAACTTCGCTCGGCACTTCAGGCAATGGAGTCTAAGAAAAGTCGCCCCTTCTTTGGCTGGCAACGGCAGTGGGTAACTGTAGTAACCGTGCTCCTTGTTCTCCTGTCGGCTGGGGGCGGCACAGTGGCAGCGGCAAGCAATAGTATGCCCGATAATCCTCTCTATTCACTCAAGCTGGCAACAGAGCAAGTACAGTTAATACTAACCCCCTCCGACATAGGTAAGGCACGGCTGTGTGCCAGGTTAGCCGATAGGAGAGTAGCCGAAATAATCTATATAGCAAACAAAGGCAACACCCAGCAAGTGGAGGTTATCACCCAACGCCTGGATAAGCACCTGGTAACGCTAGTCAGATTAACCTCAACTCTGAAAGCACCGCAGTTACTGGCGCCATCTCCAACACCTGGAGAGTCCACATCTGATAGAGACGTGTCTGTCGGGGGAAATAGCCAGGCTAAACTCAAGGCAACCTTAGTATACTACGCTATCAATCACCCGGCAGCTCTTAACGCTGCGTTGGAGAAATCGCCAGAGTCGGTTAAGCCTGCCCTCCGCCGGGCAATCGCTGTATCGGTAGCTGGCTATGAGGAAGCCCTAACAGCTTTGGATTAACCCCCAACCAATTTTTCAAAATAACCTAAGTCACCACTAACCAATTGGCTACTTTTTCGTTATATAAATAGAGGAATTCAGGAAAGTGAGAAAGTGAGTATGAAATTATTAATTGGTCTATTAACCCTGGGGGTAGTGCTGGTAGCTACAGGACTAGTGCTGTTGGTGATACAGGGATAACCAAGAGTTTTCTACTTGTATTGATTATGTTGAGGAGGAACCGAAGCAATGAAAAGGAGGTAAATGGTGAAAAAGGAGATTAATTTGCGAAGGAAATTATTAAGCAGGAGGTTAAAGGTGAAAAAGAATTGGTTAATGGGAATAAGTCTGGCGTTGGTACTAGCCACAGTTGGCTTGTGTGGCTGCGCCGCCCCAGGACAGGTAGACTTAGTCACTCAGGAGGAAGGTATCTGGGTCACTGGCGAAGGTGAGGTGATAGCGATACCTGACATTGCCACCTTGAGACTGGGCATTACCGCTCAGGCAGCAACTGTAGCTGAAGCTCAATCCGAGGCGACTGAAGCGATGACTAAGGTAATGGACGCCCTGATTGATAATGGCGTGGCTGAGAATGATATCCAGACTCAGCACTTCAGCATCTACCAGGTAACAAGATGGGATAGGGAAATTGAAGAAGAGGTAGTAATTGGCTACCGGGTAACCAACATGGTGACCGCCAAGATAAGAGATATAGATAAGACTGATACCACTATTGATGCCGTAGTTGAAGCCGGTGGAGACCTCACTCGTATAGATGGCATAAACTTTTCTGTAGACGACCAATTAGCCTGCTACGAAGAAGCCAGGGATAAGGCAATGGCTGATGCCAAAGCCAAAGCGGAGCAACTGGCTGAGCTGGCTGGCGTCACTTTGGGCAAGCCAACCTACATCTCTGAGGGTACCCAGATTCCACCCCCTATCTATTTTCGGGGAGCAGATGTAGAAATGACAGCACCTTCGACACCGATTAGCCCTGGGGAGATGGAAATTAGCCTTACCGTTCAAGTAGTCTATGCTATCCTAGGTTAATGAAATATCTTTAAATAGGAGGTTAGTGATGGAGAAGTTTTTAGCAACTATTGTGGCAATTTTGGTAGCCAGAAGAAAAACTAGATTACAAGAGGTAAGAGTAGAATTGTGAAGTTTTTAAAGATAGCCGGAGTATCAATACTAGCTCTCAGTTTAGTATTAGGTATAACGCTTCCCGTACTGGCAGCCTCGGATTCGGCATCACTCCAGGATAGCAACATACTACCTGAAGTATTGAAGGGTCGTGTAGTTAGTATTGACAAGGACAAGAAATACTTTGTTATTCAGTCTGGCGAGCAGAAGCTTACCATATCAGTAAATGACGATACCAAATACTTTATACTGTATACCCCGGGGAAGCTGGTGGCTATGGTTCAGCACCGAATGCAACTGATGCAACCCGAAGTCCAACAGGAAACAGGAGTTATAGAGTCAGCGATACCAATGAAGTTAGAGGCACTAAGCCGGATGCCACAACTAAAGAATGTGGATATAGTCAAGCAGCATCCGGGCCTGAAACGACTTCGATTCTTTGGCGAAGAGGCTAACTTTGATGACATTGTCATCGGCGCTCATGTGGCAGTGAGAGCGGTGTGGGAAGAAAATAGCTATCTGGCAAAGATAGTAATAATTATGAAACCAACGACCTATGCTCGTGTCAGCGGCACTATCTCTGATATAGATGAGTCCACAAAGGAAATTACTATTGAGCCGCTACTAAGTTCAAGCACCGAAGATGAATTGATAATCCTTGTATATGATAGTCACACTATCTTTATCCTGCGTGGCACTCCCAGTCTACAAGAGGGCGAGAGGGTAGTGGCTATCTATATGGAAAAGGAAGATGGCACTATGTTGGCTAAGAAAGTGACGGTAGCAGGAGCGGAGCTACTTGAGCTAGCTCAGTAAGTCAACATGTAGATATCTCAAATACCAAGCGGGGAATCTCAATAGGAGGTTCCCCTTTAGTTTACCCATCATTCACTCTATTATTATATTGGCATAGCGTTCCCACTCACTATAAACGCAGCCGCAGTATTGCTGGCGGTAGAGATTTAGCCCCTTAGTCAGGCGGCGGCTATCTGAGTAGTTTTTTCTGAGGTCGGCATACAGGAAATCTATACCCTTCTCCTCAGCCACCTTATTGCCAATTTCACGGAGCAGGTCATGTTTCTGGTGGGGACTGATAAGCAGGGTAGTGGTGAAGGCACTAAAACCCATCTGGTGAGCAATTTCAGCCGTTTTTGATAAGCGAAGCTCAAAGCAGTATTGGCAGCGCTGGGATTCATGCCCTACCACCGGTTGGAAGTAGCTAGTCATATCATAACCCTCGGTTACAGTCAGTGGTAGATTCATTTCTTGAGCCAGAGACTGCATTGCTTGTAAACGGTACTGGTGCTCCATATATGGGTGGATATTGGGGTTATACCACAGGACACTGACCTCATACCCCTGCTGCCGCCAGTATTGAACGGTATAGGCAGCACAGTGGGCACAGCAGCTATGAACCAGAACCGACTTCATATTTATATCTTAGCTTTATCACTGGTCATTTATCAAGGATAGATTGAAAAGATAAAGCCCCTTTAAAACCAATGCTTCCCTCTCTCCTTCTGACTTGTTAGAGCTATTGACAAAAACAGCGAGGGGGGATAGTATTCCGACATTAACTGATATGGGAAATCCTGGTTTACAGGAAATATAAGGGATAGGAGTATAACTATGAAAAAGCTCGCAACTTCAATAATAGTAGCAGTATTGGTAGCGGCATTTTTAACCTCGGGATTGTTGGCCGGCTGCGTAGGCGGTGTGGTCAAGGGCTCCGGAACCCTTGATACTCAAGAATTCGATTTTAGCGGCTTCGACCGTGTTGAAGTTGGATATGCCTTTGAGGTTGAGATTACCCAGTCCAGCTCATATAGCGTTAGCATAACCGCCGACGACAACCTGTTCGACTATATCCTGGTTTCCAAGCAGGGTACGACATTGAAAATACGTCTCGAACCGGCCCTACATTACGCTTTTACCAAGTTGCAGGCCAAAATCACCATGCCCCAGCTTTATGGCCTGGAGCTTTCCGGGGCGACACGGGGTACCGTTTCCGGCTTCAGTTCCACAGATAATATTGATATTGAGATGTCTGGAGCAAGTTCCCTAAACTTGGTGGAATTGACAGCCGGCGATGTAAGAATTAACATCTCTGGAGCCAGCAGCGTTACCGGTGATACAGCAGTTGGTGATGCCGACTTTACCGTATCCGGGGCCAGTACACTCCAGTTGGAGGGTTCGGCCAGTGATATCATCGTTGATGCCTCTGGCGCCAGTCGGGTTAAACTGGCTGCTTTTCTAGTCAATAACGCAGATGTCACACTCAGCGGGGCCAGTAGTGGTACGGTAAACCTGGACGGCATATTGGATGCTAATCTGAGTGGTGCCTCAAAACTTAGCTACATTGGTGAGCCCACCATGGGTACCATTAATACATCCGGTGCCTCTACACTGAGCAAGAAATAAAGTAGTTGTCTTAGGTGGGGGCAACGGAATTATCAGGCATGCATTCTTTTCTTTGGAGGCAGGTGGACAAGGTCTGGTGTTTTAACATAGCCACAATCGCTAACAGGAGTTGATTCTCGTGTCAGAAAATGCTAAAAGGGCAGTTGCTTAATATGAGGGAAGGTCCAGTGAAATGACTTCTTACGTATCATACGACCTGGGCAAACTTCCAGGTAGAAGCTGCTCGATAAAGCCCATAGAAAATGAATAAACAACCTATAAAAGGAGGCGGCTAACATGTCAACTAATGCCAAGCGTGCCATTATAGGCTTAATTGGTGGGATGGGGCTTATCTTTCTACTAATCGGGGCTATTTTACATGTATACTCAACTGTTATAGGCGTTATCCTTATGTTTTCCTGCTGGTTGGTAGTCGGTGTTCTAGCATAGTTTTGGGGACTAAAAAAGGAAAATCCTAGCATACTTTATACGTAGCACTATATTGACCGACAGATTGAGGGTAGCTAAATGGTTTTACATCTATTATCTACTTGTTTCCTCATATTGAAAGACTTCCTCCAGCGCGACTCTAAAAGCTCTGGCAATTCTGAAAGCCAGCTCAATAGACGGCACGTATTTTCCCTGCTCAAGCGCAATAATGGTCTGCCGGGTGCAGCCGGCTCGGCTAGCTAGTTCCTCTTGCGTCATCTCGCCGTGGTCAAAGCGCAACCTTCTGATGCTGTTTTTTATCCTGGCATTAACCATATCTGCCTATTCTCCAGTAACCAATCAGGATGCCGATAGACTGTGCCACCGCGCTGACAATAAGAGTGGACATGAAGACAAGGTACATGAATATCGGTGGAATCCCCTGGTCCCAGTAGCTTTCAGTAAGCACGATAGTCCAGATAACCAGCGAAAATATGACCGCCCACAACTGCACCACCGGTGCCCGGCCTAGTATCAATCTGTCCCGTTCATCGACCTGACTTTTTTTGCGAAGGGTAAGCATCAATATCCCGTAAAATACGAGCCCTCCAATCCACAGTCCGTCTATAATTAACCTAAATCCTTGGTCCTCACTAAAGGTACTGACTCCCCCTTTAACAATGAACACCACAATTATGGCAACCGCCCATGCAACTCCAAATACCAGACCATACAATGCTCTCTTCTGCAGTGGCGCCATGATTAACCTCCTTTTCTTTTTATTACTTTCCCAAGGTATTTGAGTACTCTACACATGACAAAGTGTAAGGTATCTTTTACATTTAGTCAAGTATGTTATACTTCCGTTTTAAGGAATATGCACTGAGGAAAGTGATTATAGTAACAAATTTGCCCTATTTCCTTACTTGTTCTCCCCTTTTCTACAGGTAGAACTTATGATATACAGCAGAAATCATCATACCAATGGGAGCTAAAAGCTTGCTTGTTTTGATGCAGCAAAGGACGGAAAGAGCAAGGTCTATGAAATATACTTTACCATAGGGTTGGCTGAGGTGGTTCTTGTTTATTATAGGGTAACCCAAGGTGCTGATAAGCTAGTTGGGTGGCTAATCGACCCCGAGGGGTTCGCTCCAGAAAGCCCAGTTGCAGGAGATAGGGCTCATAAACATCCATAATAGTATCTGCCTCCTCACTGATAGAGGCAGCAATAGTTTCCAGTCCCACTGGGCCACCATTAAACTTATCAATAATAGTGTGTAGCACCTTGTGGTCTATCTCATCCAAGCCTATACGGTCGACTTCAAGCTTAGATAGTGCCTCAACTGCCACTGATTGGGTGGCTACGCCATCTGCCATCACCTGAGCATAGTCTCTAACTCGCTTGAGCAATCGGTTAGCCACGCGAGGTGTACCTCTAGCCCGGCGGGCCATTTCCTCCAACCCCTTGGCTTCGGCTTTAACCTGGAGAATACGGGCTGAGCGTTTGAGGATTGTCTCTATAGATGTTTGGTCGTAGAAATCGAGGCGGTAGACGGCACCAAATCGGTCTCGGAGGGGTGGGCTCAGCAGAGCAAAGCGGGTAGTAGCCCCAATTAGGGTGAAGGCAGGTAGGTTTAATCTCAAGCTTTTAGCACCAGCTCCCTTGCCTATAATAATATCCAAAGCAAAGTCTTCCATGGCCGGATATAACACTTCCTCTACTGCGCGACTGAGGCGGTGGATTTCATCAATAAAAAGTATATCCTGGCTACGGAGGTTAGTTAGAATAGCGGCCAGGTCTCCGGTGCGTTCTACTGCTGGACCTGATGTAATCCTAATATTAACCCCCATCTCAGCAGCTATGATATAAGCTAGAGTAGTCTTGCCCAGACCAGGTGGTCCATAAAGTAGTATATGGTCTAGTGCCTCACCCCTGGCTTTAGCTGCGGTGATAGCTATATTCAAGTTGTCCTTAATCTTGGTCTGCCCGATGAAGCCATCAAAGCGACGGGGTCGGAGGCTAGTATCAAGTGGCATATCCTCATTGCTAGGTTTACCCGATACCATGCGCTCTGTTTTCACCTCTCCCCCTTAAAGCACCGGAAAAATCTCCGGTTTTCTTAAAACCTACCTTGATAAACGACCTTATTATACCACATCTTTGCCTGAACCAGGGCAGACAGCAATAAATAGGGTCGCCCCATCTTAATCAAGGCGACCCTTTATTAGCAACAAATTATAGTGACGGAAGGTTCTAGACAGTTAGCTCCTCTCTATCTTCCTCACCAGTCTCCTCACCAGTGGTTAACATCGATACCTCCTCAGAAGCTGGGTAACGGGCAGGAATCAGCTTACCAATAATTACATTCTCCTTAAGTCCAGTCAGCTTATCTATCTTGCCACAAATTGCAGCTTCAGTAAGCACTCTGGTAGTTTCTTGGAAGGAGGCATCAGCTAGCCAGCTATCAGTGCTAAGCGAGGCTCTGGTTATGCTCATTAATACAGTGTGGGCAGTGGCTGGCTCACCCCCCTCAGCCAATATATTAGCATTTATGTCCTCGTAATGGAACCTGTCTCTCAGTTCTCCGGGCACGAGCTCGGTGTCGCCTGAAGAATCAATACGAACCTTGGTCAGCATCTGATGGACAATAACTTCAATATGCTTATTATTTATATTCACTCCTTGAGAGCGGTATACCTTTTGCACCTCGTCTACCAGGTATTGCTGAACTGCCTCCCTACCTAAAATGCGCAGGATATCCTGTGGGTTGATAGAGCCCTCAGTAAGTTGCTGCCCTGCCTCTATTTGGTCTCCACTTTGAATACAAATACGGGCAGCCGCCGGAATAGCATACTCTCGTTCCTCTTTCTCCTCATAGGTAATGAATAATTGTTCATCTTCAATAGTCACTACACCAGCTACACGAGCCAGGAGAGGTTGAGTTTCAGCCGTCAAGGCTACTGACTCTGGTATAGCTTCAACCTCAGGGGCTTGAGACAACACAGCTCCTATATCTACCCATTGGCCATTGACTACCGCAACTTTGAAGCCAGGGGGCAGTGAATATTCATCACGGAATATCTCAGAGCTAGTGACCCTAATTACTTCTCCCCCCTCCTTAACAAGCACTTCTGCCACACCATCTACTTCTGAGATAATTGCTTGATTCTTAGGTGGTCTTGCCTCAAAGAGCTCTTCTACTCTGGGTAGACCACTGGTAATATCAAGCCCAACTACGCCGCCAGTGTGGAAGGTGCGTAGGGTTAGCTGGGTGCCTGGTTCGCCAATGCTCTGGGCAGCAACGATGCCTACTGCTGTATCGGGGGCGATCAAATCCCCACGAGCAAGGTCTCTACCATAGCACCACCGGCAGCAACCATGCCTGGACTGACAAGTAAGGGGCGACCTGACATGAACTTTGGTTATCCCAGCAGTAATAATTTCATCTGCCTTCTGCTCATCAATTTCCTCATTTCGGTCAACAATAGTTTCTCCAGTGTGAGGATTAACCACCTTGCTAGCCGCTAACCGACCGATTATTCGCTCAGCCAGTGATGGTAGCAGCTCCTTTTCTGTTAGTTCATATATCCATGTACCGTCTGTAGTACCACAATCTTCCTGAATCGTGATAACGTTCTGGGCAACATCAATAAGACGTCTGGTGAGATAACCGCTGCCTGAGGTCCTCAGGGCGGTATCAGCTAACCCCTTGCGAGCACCATGGGTAGAAATAAAATACTCCAGAACACTAAGTCCTTCACGGAGGCATGACTTAATAGGAAAGTCAATTACCCTACCTGATGGGTCAGTCATTAAACCCCGCATACCTCCCATCTGGCTAATCTGTGAAATATTCCCTTTTGCTCCTGATGTTGCCATCATATAAATGCCACCATAGTGGTCAATAGTATAAGAGATGGTATCAGTAATCTTGTCGGTGGTTTCCATCCACACCCCTATGGCGCCACTATACCTTTCATCCTCGGTGATTAAGCCACGATGATACTGGTTTTCAATAATAGCAATCCTTTCCTCTGCTTCCTCTAATAGCTTCTCTTTACTCTGAGGAACCTCGATATCACTCGTAGCAATAGTAATCCCTGATTTGGTAGTATATTGGAAGCCAAGCTGTTTGAGGCTATCCAGCACCACAGCCGTATCTTCATTACTTAGTAGCCTATAGCACTCAGTTACTATTTGCTTTAAGCTCGATTTGTCAATTACTTTATTGTAGAAGCCGAGCTCTGGAGGTAAAACACTGTTAAGGATGATACGACCGACACTAGTTTTAACCCTTTGATCTCTTTTTTGGTCTCTGACCTCAACCTCAGCCCTGAGGTCAATAGCACCAAGTTCGTAAGCAAGTATCGTCTCTTCAAAACTGCCGAAGATTATACCTTCCCCTTTAGCTCCAGGAGTGATGGTAGTCAGGTAGTAGCAACCGAGGACTATATCCAGAGTTGGAGCTACCACTGGCTCACCACAAGATGGCAGCAGCATATTGCGTATGCTGAGCATCATCTCTCTAGCCTCTTTAACTGCAGCTTTAGATAAGGGAACATGAACTGCCATCTGGTCACCATCAAAATCAGCATTAAAGGCAGAACATACTAAGGGATGGAGTTGAATGGCATTGCCATCGATGAGTACTGGCTCGAAGGCCTGGATGCTAAGCCGATGCAGTGTAGGAGCACGATTAAGCAGCACTGGTCGCTCCTTGATGACCTCTTCAAGTATGTCATATACCTCTGGCTTAGCTCTTTCCACCAGCCGTCGGGCGCTCTTAATGTTATGGGTAAGACCCTGCTCAACCAGTTGGTGCATAACGAAGGGCTTAAATAGCTCTAGAGCCATCTGTCTAGGTAAACCACATTGGTGAAGCTTAAGTTCTGGACCGACAACGATGACCGACCGACCGCTGTAGTCAACTCGCTTACCGAGCAGATTTTGGCGGAAGCGTCCTTGTTTACCTCGGAGCATATCTGAAAGTGACTTCAATTTATGACTACCGCTGACGGAAACGGCTCGCCCCCTCCGCCCATTATCAATAAGAGAATCGACTGCTTCTTGAAGCATCCGTTTCTCATTGCGGATGATAATCTCTGGTGCCCCAATTTCCAATAAGTGACATAGTCGGTTATTGCGATTAATAACTCGCCGATACAGGTCATTAAGGTCACTAGTAGCGAATCTGCCTCCGTCTAGTTGAACCATAGGTCGAAGCTCCGGGGGTAAGACAGGCAACACAATTAGAATCATCCACTCTGGTTTATTGCCACTGCGGCGGAAGGCCTCTACTATCTGTAGCTGCTTGCTTGCCTTCCTGCGGCGTTGACCTGAAGTAGAATGGGTTTCTTGAATTAGCTCACTACGCAATTCATCAAGGTTAACATCCTTAAGAATTTGAAGGATAGCCTCAGCCCCCATCCCAGCCTCAAAAACTCGACCATACTTCTGCTTGAACTCATAATAACGATTCTCGGTGAGTAGTGCCCTTTTCTGAAGGTCTCTTATTTGTTCCACATCGGAGGAAAGCTCTTCCTCAAACCGTGTCTTCTCTTCAATGAAATACTGACGAAGCTGGTTTATTTCCTCTACCGTCGCCTGCTCCTGCTCCATCTCTGCGATTTTAGCCTCTAGTGCCTCTGAGCGCTCGGCTATCTTCTGTGAGGTATTCTCCTCAAGCTGTTTAATTAATTCCTGTCGTGCCTCTTCATCTACAGAGGTGATGATATAATGGGAGAGGTAAAGGACACGCTCCAAGCTCCGTAGTGATAGGTCAAGCAGTAGCCCCAATCGGCTGGGTATCCCTTTAGCAAACCAGATATGACTCACTGGGCACGCCAACTCAATATGTCCCATACGTTCCCGGCGTACTTTAGCCCGAGCTACCTCAACGCCACACTTATCGCAAATAACCCCCTTGTAGCGTATCTTCTTATACTTGCCACAATAGCACTCGTAGTCTTTAGTTGGGCCAAAGATTCCCTCACAGAAAAGTCCGTCTCTCTCAGGCCTCAAGGTACGGTAGTTAAAAGTCTCTGGTTTAGTTACCTCACCATAGGACCAACTCCTAATCTGCTCTGGTGAAGCCAGAGAGATACGGATTGCATCAAAATCGTTAACTTCAAACATTCTCTTCTTCTACCTCTTCCTCAGTTAGGTCTTCAGCAATCTCAGGCTCAGCCTCTAGTTTGGGGACTTGCCCAGTCTCCTCGGTAGTGGTTGCCCTTTCCTCTTCGTTAATCACCTCAATGGCAAGCCCTAAGCTCTGCAGTTCCTTAACCAGAACCTTAAACGATTCTGGTACACCAGGTTGGAAAATATCCTCATTCTTAACAATAGCTTCATAGGTTTTGTCTCGTCCAATCACATCGTCTGACTTAATGGTCAATACTTCTTGGAGGTTGTGGGCAGCACCATAGGCTTCTAGTGCCCATACCTCCATTTCACCAAAACGCTGGCCACCAAATCGAGCCTTACCCCCCACTGGCTGCTGACTAATCAAGGAGTAAGGACCAATCGAACGAGCGTGAACCTTATCCTCAACCAAGTGGATTAGCTTCATCATATAGATACTACCCACCGTTACCGACTGCTCAAATGCCTCACCAGTGCGCCCGTTGCGGAGTATAATCTTGCCGAAAGTAGGCGGAGTAAGGTTTCTTTCCGCCTTGACCTTTTTAACTGCTTGCTCCAGCTCCTGTAGGTTAAGCTCTCGGCTAGCTACGCCCAGGTCTTCGAGCCATAAGCGGAGGCAAACCTCCTTTGCCTCTCCAGGGTGGTCATCACTGAACACCTTATCTACATCGTAACCATGATTTTCAAGCCATGCCTTAGCCTGCTCCAGTTGCAGGGTTGGGTCTTCATTAGCAGGGTTAGGATTAACTGCTCCAGCCTTTTGCGCCAGCCAAGCCCTAGCCAGAGCATCCTCAATAGCAATATCACTGGCACCATCGAAGATAGGGCTGAATACCTTTATACCCAGCATTTGAGCCGCCCAGCCGAGATGAGTTTCTAAAACCTGACCAATATTCATACGTGATGGAACACCTATAGGGTTAAGGATAATATCTACGGGTGTGCCATCGGGGAGGAAAGGCATATCCTCAGCCGGTGCAATAAGAGAGATAACTCCCTTATTGCCGTGTCGCCCCGATAACTTATCTCCTACAGAGACTTTTCGTTTTTGGGCAACCCAGACCTGCACCCATTGATTAACTCCGGCGGGTAGCTCTTCGTCTTTATCATACCGGGAGACATTTCTCACATTAATCACTTTGCCTCGCTCGCCGTGAGGCACTCGTAAAGAAGTATCCTTCACTTCTCGAGCTTTTTCGCCAAAGATAGCTCTTAAAAGTTTCTCCTCAGCCGATAACTCAGTCTCCCCCTTTGGAGTAATTTTACCCACTAGAATGTCATCCGGACCTACTTCTGCACCAATCCGAACAATTCCGGTTTCATCAAGTTCCCGCAGACTTTCCTCACCTACATTAGGTATATCTCTGGTGATTTCTTCGGGACCTAACTTGGTATTCCGAGCTTCTACCTCATGCTTCTCAATGTGAATAGAGGTAAACTTGTCCTGCTCAACTAGGCGATTGCTAATAATAATAGCATCTTCATAATTATAGCCCTCCCAGCCCATAAAGGCGCACAGCACATTCTGTCCAAGGGCCAATTCTCCATGCTCAGTAGCTGAGCTATCGGCGAGAAGCTCATCCGGTTCTACTCGGTCACCCCTACTCACTATTGGGCGCTGGTTAATGCAAGTCCCTTGATTAGTGCGCATAAATTTCATTAACGGATATGTCTTCTCATCACCGTTATCTTCAGTAACTACAATATGTGAGCTAGTAACTGAGGTTATCGTTCCAGAATGTTGGGTAAAGAGCACCTGACCGCTGCGCTTGGCGGCTTCCGTTTCCACACCTGTAGCTACTAAAGGTGCTTCAGGGCAAAGCAGGGGCACAGCCTGCCGCTGCATATTAGAGCCCATCAGGGCACGATTAGCATCGTTATGTTCTAGGAAGGGGATTAATGATGTGGAAACACTGAATATCTGCTTAGGTGATACATCCATTAGCTGGATTTCATCAGGAGACTCCAGTAGGTAGCGGTCACCCAGCCTGGTTTCAACCTTTTCTTCCATAAACTGGTTATTTTCATCAAGCTGGGCGTTAGCCTGAGCAATGGTATATTCATCCTCTTTGTCAGCGGTTAGATAGATTACCTCATCAGAGACAAAGGGTATCACCTTTAGAGTTCGGGGAGACAAGTGAGATAATTCGGTAGCAAGCTCAGGTGTAATGGTGTCTCCAACCTCTACTATAGTATTGCCGTTGTCATCAAGCACTGCTTCCTGGGTTGTCTTACCCGGCAGTTTATCGTAGGTATTGCTTACTTCGGTAATAACCTTGCGATATGGCGTCTCAATGAAACCATAATCGTTAATTATACTGTAGGTAGCTAGAGAGCCGATGAGGCCAATGTTAGGTCCCTCTGGTGTCTCTATAGGACAGATTCTACCATAGTGAGAAAAGTGGACATCACGGACATCAAAGCCAGCACGCTCCCGAGATAGACCTCCTGGCCCCATTGCTGATAGACGACGCTTATGAGTTAGCTCAGCCAGTGGGTTGGTTTGATCCATAAACTGTGATAGCTGTGAGCTACTGAAGAAATCCCTGATAGCGGCTACTATAGGATGAATGTTGACCAGAGCCGCGGGAGTAACTGCTTCAGTGTCAATAATGCTCATACGCTCCTTGATTACTCGCTCCATGCGCAGTAACCCAATACGAAACTGGTTTTGCATCAGCTCACCCACGGTGCGCACACGCCGATTGCCTAGATGGTCAATATCGTCAGGGCTATCACTGCCATTATCAACCATAATGATGTGCCTGACTATTTCTATAATATCTTCTGTGGTTAGAGTCCCCTGAGTCTCTTTAACTTCAAGCCCTAATCGCTTATTAAGCTTATACCGGCCTACCTCCCCTAGGTCATAACGCTGAGAATTAAAGAACAGGTTGTTTATTAGTTTCTTAGCGTTTTCAATGTTGAGTGGGTCACCAGGGCGTAATTTTTTATAGATATCAATTAGAGCACTATTCCCATCCCTAACCAATGGTTCACGCTCTATAGTTGACGTGATATACTGGTGCTCCGAGGAGCTATCCTCTTTGGGGAATAAGCCAAGCAGTTCCTCATCACTACTGTAACCAATAGCACGCAAGAGTGTAGTAATAGGAATCTTCCGCTTGCCATCTATCTTGGCTGAGATTACATCCCGGTTGCTGGTTTCAAACTCCAGCCAGGCACCGCGAGTAGGAATTAGCTTAGCATGGCATAATTGACGACCGCTAGAAGCATCCTCTTCAGTGGTAAAAAAAACGCCCGGTGAGCGGAGTAATTGGCTTACTACTACCCGTTCGGCACCACTAATAATAAAGGTGCCTCTAGCCGTCATCAATGGAATGTTACCGAAAAATAGGTCTTGTTCCTTAATTTCCCCCGTTTCTTTAACCAGCAACTGTGTTCTCACATAAAGGCGAGCTGAGTAGGTTAAATCCCGCTGGCAACAATCCTGTTCGGTGGGATGAGGGTCACGGAATTCATAGCCTTTAAAGCTAAGCTCCAACCTATTGCCAGTGAAGTCCTTAATAGGAGATATTGCCTCCAATAATTGCCTTAGCCCTTTTTCCTGAAACCGCCGGAATGACTCCAGTTGGACTTCAATCAGATTGGGTATATCTAGTATCTGGGGTAACTTGGCATAAGATTTTCTGGGGACAGGCGTCACTTTCCCTTCAGTGTGTGTCGGTGACACAAGAACCATCTCTTACTCTACTCCTCAAACGAACATGCAAAAGTGCTTTACTGGGGTACTACTATGAAGTAAAATTTGCGGGTAACGAAAAGAAACAATAAAGTAAAGCCTCAGGAAGTGTAATCACAAACCTTAATAATACCACTATTTTTAGCGTTTGTCAATACCCAAATTAAATGGTTTTGTTAATATTCTACAATTTTGTCACCATCTAAGTGTTCTGAGAAAATGTCACCATTAAGGAGATGGTGTTATTGAACAG
>Ga0209427_10002751_pt1 | contig 20665 bp, 19 predicted proteins | sample DeeMarSWOR136_30_FD_187465 | JGI IMG/M metagenome (GOLD analysis project Ga0209427, IMG submission 187465) | Marine sediment microbial communities from White Oak River estuary, North Carolina - WOR-1-36_30 (SPAdes) (version 2) | ecosystem: Environmental > Aquatic > Marine > Intertidal zone >...
TAATCCAAACTTTATCCTTTGCTCTATCTCCAGTCCTTCCAGAATTTTGTTTTAATGAAAAATTAAGGTTCTAGTGTTTGCGTTTCTTGAAGTAGACTAAAAGTCCTATGCTTATAATAGCCACTGAAGTTATAGAAGCCACAACTATTGTGGTTGAGAAAGGTTCTTGCTCAACACTGAAATGAACTTTGTTAGTGGGAGGATCTGAACTGTATGGAATATACTGCAAGATTCCATCAGAGTCACTATAGCCCCTCCAAACCTCAACTATGTGCGGTCCAACAGAAAGATTTGACAAGATAACATGTCCTTCATAACAGTATTCTCCATCTAGCATATACTCATAGATTTCTTCCACTTCAACACTTGAATACCTATAGTCTTTTCCATCTAAAACGTAAAAGTATGAAATGGAAGCGTTCTGCTCAACATTAGATTTAAGAGTAAAATTTAGGTGTACAGTATCTGTATCATAATATGTTTTCTCCTCTGGGGACTGTATTGAAATATGAAGATAGTACCTTGGCAATATGGAATTGTGAGAGGTTGTTTCTGCAAAGCTAACGATTTGTGTTGCAGCAAATGATAAGAACAAGAGTGCCAATGCAAGGTTTAGTGTCAATGCTGTCTTCCTCATTACAGCACCATACAATACTAGCTCATTTCATGCTAAAAGGCGTATTTGTAAAGATTCTTTGACTCAAGAATTATTGACAAACAAAAATCAGCTGCAAAAGTTTTCTAGTTCTTCCAGAATTGATGGTATAAAATGTTTTATGGCATATTGATTTGCTGAAAAGCAGAACAGCGTTTTTACTTTATAGTGAAATTCCGATATTGCCATTTAGAACATTTCATTTTCATCTGAGTTTCTATAAAATCCAAAAATGTTCCATAATAAAATTGCAACTAAAGAAGCTAGAACAGTAGAGAATAACTCTAGAAGATTCTTCCATAAGCATTAATACAAAAAAAGACAACTACAACTGTTTTTATTTTGACTAGAGGGGAGGTGAAAGAACTGAATAAAAAAGTCTTAGGATTTGCTTTGGCTTCTATAATTCTGGCTTGGCTAGTTGCTCCAGTAATGGCTGGAAAAGGACAGACAAAGGTTTCCTTCAAGCTCGTTTTAGTAGGAACATATGGCGGTCCAGGTGAACAGAAATATGTGGGACAATCATCTCATATAACGGATATGCCATTTATAGCCACAGGCTGGGCTGGTAGTGTAGAATACCCAGATCCTTATGCACCTCTTGTATTAGAAATAAACGGTGTACCAGTTGTTGACCCATTAAGTTATGAAGGTATGATGAAAGTAATCTGGAGCGAGCACCCAGATGGCGAGTCTGGACAGCCAAATATAGCGCTAATGGTGGATGAAACAATCACCATTGGTGAGGCAGGAACATTAGTTCTCCAAGTTAAGGGCAACAACTACAATACTGGCAATGGAGTGGGAGCTGGAGATAGTTTCATTGGATTCGGAACAGGCGACTTTGAGGGTGTGAAGATTAACGGAAGAACTCCTGGTGGAGCTGTTCAGGTTGGAGAAATGGAAGTAGCCCCTGGAGTGGTAGTGCCAATCTCCAAACTTGAGCGTGTTGGGACTGTAATGGGTTGGCCATAGAAACAGCAAATGAGGGCTAAGGAATAAATCAGCAAAGACATACAACCTCTTTTTCTATTTCATTTTTTGTTACGGCTATGCAGACTATTATGGCATTAGTGGATTCTTACAATAAGAAACTTTGGAAATATTCTATTGTCTATATGCTTTGTTTCTCCAGCTCAGACTGGATCTATTTATACTGGAACTATCTAGTATTACTTGCATAAATTTTAGGAGAAAAAGGAAAATGAACAATGAAACAAAATCTGAGAACGATGCTAACAACGACAGCAATACTGGAATCTTGGACCAAGCTCGACTACGACCCCAGCTGAATGGATGGCGACCTTCAAACGGTAATGTCATCAATACTCTGATTGAACTTAAATCTTCTGGTTTGCTAGACAAAACAATAAAACATATTTTTGCAGTTTTAAGTTCTTGGCCAAATATTGCAAAGGGATAATCCCTAGAAACAGCGTATGTGGACCTTATTGGGGGGCGTTGCAGAAACCTACAGTTGGTCTTTCGGCAAAAATGCTCTTCAGAATTAAAGTTGCCAAATAGATGGGGTCATAGCAAAAAAAACGTAAAGCTGTTCTAGGATGAACTAACCTTTAAGTTCGATATCCCAAATGTAATTTCGAGGAATAAATGTATTGAAAGAACTTGTCTTCGTAGGCTTAGGCTTGCATGATGAAAAAGGCGTAAGTCTCAACGGCATCGAAGAAATCAAAACCGCTGACAGAATTTTCCTTGAGCTTTACACGAATCTCCTTCCAAATTTCTCAATTGAACGGTTCGAGACGATAGTAGGCAAAAAGGTTCAGGTACTAGATAGATCTAACCTCGAAGAAAAAAACGGTGCACTCATACTAGACGCTGCGGAAAACGGAAAAACAGTCTTCCTCGTTCCGGGCGACCCATTGATAGCCACTACTCATGTGACTTTGCGCATCGAAGCGGAAAAACGCGGAGTCAAAACTCGCATAGTACATGGTGCAAGTATAATCTCCGCTGTAATCGGCTTATCAGGCCTGCACAATTACAAGTTCGGAAAGACTGTCACCATACCCTTTCCAGAAAATTTTTCAGAAACTCCATATAACGTCATTGCCCAAAACAAGAAACTCGGATTGCACACGCTCTGTTTGCTGGATCTAAAGGTTGACCAAAAACGTTTCCTAAACATCAACGAAGCTTTAACGTTTCTTTCGGAGATTGAGCATAAAAGAAAAAAAGGAATAATTACCCCAAAAACAATTGCAGTAGGTTTGGCAAGAGCCGGAAGCAATAACCCAACTGTGAAAGCTGATTACCTGGAAAAATTGTCAAAGTATGATTTCGGAGACCCCCCGCAAAGTCTTGTTTTTCCTGGTGAACTCCACTTCATGGAAGCTGAAGCTTTAGTAACACTGGCAGGCGCTCCTGAAACCTTGCGGAGAATTGCTAAATGAGCTTCGAAACGTTAATAGAAAAATACATAGCTTCCACAGAAAAAGTGTTAAAGGAACTGCAGCGAACAAAAGGCGCTGTAACGGTAACCGAGGAAAACGTCAACAACATTCTCAGCTACGTTATCAACTATATGGAAGACGCAAAGTATTATAAGACCCAAAAAAGCTTTGAAATAAGTTTAACCTCAATAGCATACTGCGAAGGATTATTAGATGCGTTAAGACTGTTGGGAGCTGCAAAATTCGAATGGCCCACAAACATGAAAAGAAAATAGTCTTAGCCTCAGGTGTATTTGACCTACTTCATTTGGGGCATGTCAAATTCTTGGAAGAAGCCAAAAAAATTGGTGGCGAGAAAGCGGAACTCGTGGTCATCATCGCAAGAGATAGCACAGTTAAAAAAACAAAGGGCAGAAAACCCATAATGTCAGAACACCAACGACGCGCTTTAGTGGAATCTCTAAAAGTCGTTGACGCTGCTGTACTCGGATTCGAAGAATTCGACATTGAAGATGTCATTGAACGAGTCAAACCGGATATAATCGCTTTTGGCTACGACCAAGTAGATATGGAGAAATATGTCCAAGAATACGTGAACAAAAACAAATTGAGCATTAAAGTTGTTAGAATAAGAAAATTCGAAGAAGATGCGCTAGATAGTTCTTCAAAAATTAGGCAGAGAATCATTGAAAAGTTTGTGAGGTAAACATTAATGCCCAACAGCCAGAAGTTTAAACCAACACTTATTCTTATGGCGTTGAACATTGCATTTTACATTTACACTTCTGTTGTTGGCGGAAATTTTTTGGAAACTGAAATCAGCATGATATATGCCTACGGTCAAGTAAACGCTTTTGTCCTTCAAGGCGCTTATTGGCAGCTTTTTACGTCAATGTTCGTCCATGCAAGCGTAACTCACATAGGAGCCAACATGCCATTTCTGCTAATCTTCGGCTTAAGAAGCGAGGAGATGTTTTCTCTTTCTGAATATTTGGCAATTTACTTCCTGGGCGGATTAACGGGAAACTTGTTATCACTATTGTTACTGCCACCTCTAACGCCATCTGTTGGTGCGTCGGGTGCGATATTCGCCCTTTTCGGTGGAGCCGCCGTCTATGCAAGACGCCGCATTAGCCAATCAATTATTAGCGCTATAGTATACGCTTTCTTTCTGTTACTTCTCAGCTCGGGAGAAGGCGTAAACATTTTCGCTCATTTGGGTGGACTAGCTATCGGATTGCTGATAGGCTACGTATTAGCCACTAGACGCAAACCAGAAACACAATACACAATAAGCTACTCCTATTCGCCCTTTCCCTAACATTAAGGGAGAGTAAAAACTTCCACCTTAACTTTGTGTCCATCTTTCAAGTTAAGTTGTTTTCTAAGGCAAATAGGCGCGATTATCTCCACTACCGAAACATCATAATGGCTTCGCAAGGCCAAAATCAAAGCGCCTTTAAACCTATTATCAATGGTAGCAGGGTAACATTTAACTAACCCAAAAGTTCGGTTTTCGTTTTTGAAACCCTCAATCTCAATTGCAGGATACGTTTCCAGCTCCGTACGCGTTTTAAGATCATATTCGGTTACTAACTTGAGGTTAAGCGTACCAGGATAAGGATCAAAACCCAGTTTTTCAATGAACTGTTTACGGTAAACTTCCTTTGAAATGTAATATGCACCTTCCCCTAATCCAGTAAAAACAGTTCCCTCTAGAGTAACTGATGGCGGATAAGCTGCTTCAATCAAAAACCGCAAGCTAGAATATAACTTCTGAATCTCTTTTACGCCTGAGTCGACAATTCTTATCAGGCCACCTTCAGGTGTTATGGTTCTCTGAATCCATCCTTTACGTTCCAGTTCTATCAAATTTCGAGATGCGGTCTGCTGGGAAATTCCCAGTTTCGAAGCTAGGTATTCAGTTGAGATTTTGGCGGTTCGTCTATGGGCACCCGTCTCCGCGAGTTTGAGAAGCGTATGGATTTGTTGCCATTCATGTTTGTTAGTCAATAGTTTTTGTTCCCCATTTGAAGCTAGGAGATATAGAGATAGGTTGATATTTAAGGGGCTCGAATTCGACTTGAATTGCCTTCGTATAGTGCAAGCATAAGTCGTCGTTCTTTTCAAATGAACCTTGTTATATTAAAGGTTATAACGCAAATTTTATAAGGTTGCTAACTTTCCAACTCTTAGAGAAAAAACTTGAACACATTGAAACTTCGTCTCTCAATGGCTGGAACCTTAGCCATAATATTTGGACTATCCACATTAGTTTTCGCAGTAGTGATGAGTCTAGCTGGAGTCTTCGACATTGTTACGCTAGGTATACTCGTAGTAGCCTTCAACATACTCCAATGGCTTATATCCCCATACCTCGTTGGCGCCATATACAAGGTTCGCGAACTTCCAGAAAATGAAAACCCAGATCTGCACCAAATGGTGAATAATCTCAGCGAAAAAAGCAAAATCTCCAAGCCAAAACTCATGCTAGCCCAAATCCCACTTCCAAACGCTTTCGCATACGGCTCACCACTAACAGGAAACCGCGTCGCAGTAACTCAAGGGCTCTTAAAATCATTGGATGAAAGCGAAGTCGAAGCAGTCCTAGGACATGAACTTGGCCACCTGAGACACAGGGACGTACAGGTTATGATGGTGGTTTCCTTTTTGCCAGCGCTCTTTTACTACATTGGTTTTTCACTCATGCTTTCAGGCATGTATCGCGGGCGCAGAGACGACAGCGGTGGAGCAGCACTTGTTGGCATAGGTTTCATGATTTTCTCTTGGATACTAAACCTGTTTACTCTTTATTTAAGCAGATTACGCGAGTATTATGCTGACAGACACAGCGTGTCCGTGGTGGATAATGGCGCGCAGAAACTCTCCAGGGGATTAGCCAAGATAGTTAACACAAGTCGGAAAGTTAATGATGCTTACAAAGCTCAAAAGAAGAAACCAAACTCAAGCGCTTTCAAAGCCCTGTTCATTTCTGACCCTGACCGAGCAACAGCAGATTCGGTCGAGTTAGCTGCAATGAACGCTCAAAGCGACCATAAATTGGTTCAGGAAATCCTTTCGCAGAAACTGACTTTCACGGACAAGCTGGTTGAAGCGTTATCAACTCACCCGAACATTGTAAAGCGGCTACGAGCACTACAAGAACTGAGCTAGTTGCGTCAATACTTTTTTCACTATTGCAAAACGATTTTAAACCTGATGCTTGTCTTACTCAGCACAGCTCCCGGAAGTTGTTAAGACTTGAAAAAAACTTCAGAAATCATTTCCCAAGTCCGGCGCGAAGGCAGGAAAGTGCTTTTGGAAACAGAAGCCAAAGCCATCTGCATGGAATACGGTATCCCAGTCACCGTATTTAAGCTGGCAAAAAACGAGAAAGAAGCTGCAGAGTTTGCAGAGCATATTGGATTCCCTGTGGTTTTGAAAATTGTTTCACCCCAAATCATCCACAAATCTGATGCTGGAGGCGTCATAACTAATCTGAAAAACAAAAATGAAGTTCAAGATGCTTACTGCAAACTCTTAGAGAACGCCAAGAAATACAATTCTGCGGCGCGAATTTACGGTGTTCTAGTGCAAGAGATGGCACCGCAAGCAACCGAGGTGATAGTTGGTGCAATTAAAGATCCCCAGTTCGAGCAGACTTTGATGTTCGGATTAGGCGGCATCTTCGTTGAACTCTTAAAAGATGTCACCTTCAGAGTCGCGCCTATAACACGAGAAGACGCTGCAGAAATGATAACAGAAGTCAAGGCTTATCCGCTTCTAAAAGGCTACAGAAACACGCCACCAACAGACACTAAAGCTATAGTAGAAATATTACTGAACACTTCAAAACTAATAATGGATTACCCTGAAATCAAAGAGTTGGACCTTAACCCAGTAATGGCTTACAAGAAAGGCGCAAAGACAGTGGATGCGCGAATTATACTTGAATGAAACGCTCTGATTAGACTGCAGACACTAAACCCTCTCTTATGAAAGTAAGTCATCGCAGAGCATCTAAAATTTTGAAAAGTTCGGGTTCAACTATGAAGATGGGTAGAAAGTTGGGGTAGCAAGCTCAATTCATTGTTCTTTTTTGCGTTTGGGTCTCAGAGACCTTACTGTAGCGCCTGCCCGCCACATTTCAGAACCTCCCATTTCTTTCAGTTCATCAGCTAGCTTCTGCCGGTAGTCTAATTCTTGGCTTTTTTCAAGTACAATCCGTGTTTCTTCTCCAGTAGCAACCAGCTCGTATAGCGAATCAAACAAGGGCTTTGCGCAGTCGCGGAAACGGGTTCTCCATCTTAACGCTCCTATGCGTGCGGTTTCGCTGCAGTTGCAGTACATCCAGTCCATGCCGTTCTCGTCAACGAGTCTGATGAGGCTTTGAGTAAGTTCTTCTACGGTTTCGTTGAAGGCTTCGCTGGGGCTGTGTCCATGCTCCCTTAATGTGTTATACTGAGCCTCCATTATTCCTGCCAAGGCACCCATTAAAACGCCGCGTTCGCCTGTTAGGTCGCTGAAGACTTCCTTTTCGAATGTGGTTGGGAAAAGGTAACCTGAGCCAATGGCTATTCCAATGGCTTTGACGCGGTCGTCTGCTTTGCCAGTAGAGTTTTGATACACGGCGAAGCTGCTATTTATGCCACTTCCGTCTAGGAAATTCCTTCTGACCGATGTGCCTGAACCTTTTGGGGCAACCAAGATGACATCGACGTTATTTGGTGGAACTACACTTGTTTGATCTCTGTAAACTATTGAGAATCCATGGGAGAAGTAAAGTGCATCGCCTTCTTTCAATGTGTTCTTGACGACGGGCCACATTTCTCTCTGTCCTGCGTCGGTAAGTAGAAACATTTTGATTGTCCCTCGTTTTGCGGCTTCTTTCATCGAAAAAAGGTTTTCGCCGGGAACCCAGCCGTCTTTAACGGCTAAATCGTAATAAGGGGCGTGAACGCCTGCTTTTTCTTGACCAATTATGACTTTGATTCCGTTGTCTCGCATGTTTAGGGATTGAGCACGACCTTGAATGCCGTACCCAAGGGAAACGACAACTTCATCTTTCAATATCTTTTGGGCTTTTTCCACCGTGAATTCTTGTCTTGTAATGACGTTCTCTTTCACGCCACCAAAGTCTAATTCTACCATAGTCAATACCTCAAATTACTGTTATGTGAAGCGAACGAGATAATTAAGAATTTAGTCTAAAAACACTTTAGACAAATAGTTCTTCATTACTGTCTGAAAAACACTCTCACTTCTGTTTCATCTAGAGTAGATTTTAAATACAAGGTTCTTGAGAACAGCAAACGCAAAGGAAAAGGTTTACTTATTAACTCTAAGGAGCTATGGAATAATTGTCACATGGAGGACGAATAAGGATAGCGTGCGCGGTACGTTAATGAAAAACTGCCGATGGAGCGTGGAACTGTGTGACAAAGAGATTGCTGGATACTTTTACAACAGGGGGAGTTGGAAAAGCTAAAATCGCTGTTCTTATGCCCATACATAATGAAGCTAAAACGATAGAAAAAACTGCTACTGAGTTCTATGATGTTATAAACCCCGGAATGAAGCTGGAGCTTGTGTTAAGCGAGGATGGAAGTACAGACGATACTAGAAACATAATTGAAAGATTGAGCCAAAGAATACCTTTGAAAGCCATTCTCTCACCTTCACGTAAAGGATATGCTGGTGGAATTAAAGACGGTTTGAAACTTGTCAAGGCTAAGTATGTGTTAATAACAGATTCGGATGGTCAACAAGATCCAAGAGATTTTTGGAAACTCTGGAACTTACGAATGAAGTATGACATTGTGAGTGGTTGGAGGGAGAAAAGAGCTGATGCACTTTATAGGAAGATTATGTCTAAAACCTTCCAGTGGAGAATAAAAAGTGTTTTTAATCTTCCGAATTTGATGGACATAACCGCTCCATTTAAGATTATGAAAACAGAGGTAGCAATAGAAATAGCTGAAAAATGTAGGTATATGAGCGAAAGCTTCTGGAACGAATTCACAGTAAGAGCTCATGTTAGCGGTTTTAGTATAGGAGAAACACCAGTTAAGCATCGTTTTAGAGCAGACAAAAGTGCAACCCGCGTTTACAAGCCATGGAAGATACCAAAAATCGCTCTTGTGCAACTAATGGCTTTATCTAAGCTTAAATTAGAGCTCAACAAGTAGTGAAAAACTTGGTCAAACTAAAACGCCTACAAATCGTATTCCAGTTTATTGTTGGCGTTGCCATCTTACTCTGGTTGCTGCAGCTGGCAAACTCACGAGAAGTATTTGCGTCAATCTTGAAATTCAACCCAATAAACCTAGTAGGCGCAGCGGCTTTCTTCATCACAGCATCAACTTTCGTAGCACTTGCACTCTGCACTACGTTGAGACGTTCCTATCCAGAGGCACCGCTCCTAAAAATGCTAATGGCCAGCTTTGCCGGGCAATTATTAAGCGATGTAACTCCCGTCAGATCAGGTTACTTTCTGACCCCTGTTTTCCTCAATCAGCTTGCAAGCATACCCGTTGAGGCGGGAATGACTGGAGTTCTCGCCACCGGAGGAATTAACGCCTTCGTGAAGGTAGCTGTATGTTTGGTAGGTTTAGGCTATTTCGCCAGTTATTTGCCACTTCCAGCGGAGATCATTAATGCTTTGCTAATTGGAGTTGCAGTTTTGCTAGTTGGAGGTGTCTTTTTGCTGCTGCTCATGTGGTATAAGCGTTTCTCAAAACTGGTTGCTAAATTTGAAAGAGTACCGCTAGTTGGCAAGAGATTTGGCAGATTTACTGAAGCATTTAGCAAGGTCCAGAAAGAAGGGCGAAAGATAAGATATTCTTTGGTATTTGTAGCTGCTCTAATATTGTTGTCGATACTGGCCAATGCTACAGCACTATACTTCATTTTTAATGGTGTTTGGTACCTCCAGCTTCACCTACTTGACTTCTTTTTTATTGCTGCCTTTGCTTCAGTATTAACATACATCCCCATCACAATTGCAGGTCTTGGAGTGCAGGAAGCAGGTTACGTCCTTCTGCTTCACATACTACTTGGACTACCTCTTTCTAGTATCAACCCAAACCTTGTAGCGTTTGCGTTGATAACAAGAGCATTATTCACAGGGACAGACATAATTGGCGTGGCTCCGCTTCTCAAGGCAGGATCGAAACCCAAAATCGAATAGCCACTCAAGTTTAAGAGCAAGATTATCTCTGTTTTTTACCTTGGGGATGCAAATTTCATCTCATGAGTTATTGCCACCTGTTCTAGTTGTATCTGCGCGTAATTAGAATTGAATACTGCCCATGAGACAGAATTAGATTTTGAATCGATGGTCGGCTACAACCGAATCGCTATTAAGATTTGGCTGCTCCATTGAGCGTTCTGGTTCACTGCTGTCTATTTGCTGGAAAGTTGTTGAAAACTTTTAAACTTGTCTTCTTGTTGGCGGTTGCACTTTTGACGTTTAAAGTTAATGACACATTTGCCTGAGTGTTTGCCGTTAGTATTGATATGTTCTATTATATGCGGTAATGTTATGGATCTTCAATCTTCAGGGTGTATGCATTGATTCTTTGTCCCAATAATTGTAGAAGCTAATAACCACAGTTACGCTGAAGCTTTCTTTGAATGTGCCTTCTCGGTTAACAATAAGGAACGTGAAATATCCCCACTTATTTACTTGCCATGAGAATGAGGGGCTATCAACGCCAGAGCTGTTAGCAGACGCCATAGGCAATTTCTTCACGAGTGTAGATTTTTCCAAAAGGTTAGCATTTGCAGTTTCTGGAATTATTTCGTTCCATAATTCGACGCTGACTAAGTGATTGGAACTATTGACTGATACCATCATTAATCCTTCTTTATAATCAACGGGAATTGGAATATAGAACTTGCAGCTTGATGGGTTTGTTGAATTTGTCACTGTCATATTAATCGTTAATTTTTTTATTGGCGGAACTAAGTCTTTCTGAGCGAAGGAGGCGAAAACTGTTTCTTCTTCGAGGGATCCAACATGATACACTGCGGTACCATTTAATCCAACAAAAACCGGCGGCAAGTAATCGGGGTCACCTAAGTACCGCGTAAGAACGCACCACTTGTAGGCAGGGGGCATTCTTATGTCTAAGGGCGTTGCCCAAGGAACGCTTAGAATATATGTTACATTTCTTTCCTCAAGGAACTTTATGCTCTCTTCAATAGTATCTATTTTATAAAGTGGCGCTGCCTCGTTTCCATCGAGCGTTAAGATATCACGTTCAATGTAGTATTCTTTAATATCATAAGTTGCGATTCTGGCATTTGTGGGTGTGTTTTCGGTAATCCATTTCCATGCATCTCCCTCTTCAAACACTTCCGAAAGGAGGCTCCACTTGTCATTGCCGCGCGTTGGTGTGGGTTTTGAGAAGTTTATGCATGGAAGTACTACCATACTTGAAATAAGCACCAGCGATATGAGAATTACAGCGGCTGTACGTTCGAGTATATCTTGCTTCAAGAGAAGTGATTTGGTGCTTGCAGAGAGAATGACGGCTAAAGCTGGCAGAGCAATTATGAGGTAACGTACAAATGGAATGTGCAGTCCCATAATTGCAAGCCCGATGAAGAAAAGATAAAACGGGAAAATTAGATGGAACTGTTTCCGCTTGGCAACTGTTAGGTAAATGATTGCTAATAATAGGGTTGCTGCTCCTATTTTGCAAATTGTGCTAAACAAATCAAAAAAGGGCACTTTTAGCCAGTTCTGAAAATGCTGGTTTGTGGAGTTCAAGAGCACTGGGTCTAAGTAATTGCCAATTCCAAAAAATGGGTAAACAGGATTTCTCAGAAGTAGAAAATTTCGTACGTACCATGGCAGAATTATGACTGAAGCTAATAGGGTTAATCCGGTGAAGCGTTTCACAGATAGCCTCCTACTTATCGAATAAAGCAATAAAAGACCGAAAGAAAAAATGCCAATATAGCTTGCAAGCGCGGAAAAACCGCAAAACAATGTTCCGGCTACTTCGTATTTTTTGGCTTCTTCTTCGTTCGAACTGTATGCTTTAAAGAAAAAAAACGCAGAAAGTGTTAGCATTAGGGTTAAGCCCATAAAATATGTTTCGTGAACAAAAAATTCCCAAAAAGTGGACATGGAACACAATACAAGCATGGCAAAAACCGCAACCATTCTGTTTTTAGTCACAATCATAGCAAATTTGTACGTGGCTATAATTGTTACAAGACCGAAAATTGGTTGAAGTATTCGAAAATAAAAGTCCCCTGCGTTTCCAGCAAAGACATAGAAATAGACGGCGAGCAACTGAACTCCTGGCGGATAACTTGCGCTCATTTCTAAGCCTATTGATGGACCAGCAATGATGGGAATTTTGCCGTTTTCAAATATAATTCTTGCATAGTTAACCCCGTATGCCAAAGAATCCCATTCTATGGCTGGATATGCGACGGTTTGGTAGATTGCTGCAATAACAAATATGGCGATAGGAATAAGCAAGATTGCTTCAAAGCACTTAGACCTTGTAATATACAAATTTTTCTTTTTCAGACGTAAGAAGTTTCTAAAATTCGGTTTCAATCCTCTAAAGAATGCTACGATTAATAAGGTAATAAATAGAGTCACATGTGCCAGAATTAATGTAAAAATAGATATTTCCCATAATATTCCAATCAAAATCATTATTGTATAGACGGCTCCAAATCCCAAGCCGATTGAAAGCAGCAATCTTTCTAAAGTATCCAATTTGTTTTTAATCAGAACATATGAAAGCAAGAGCCCATTAGCAACTATGAAAGCGAAGCCAAAAAATCCCGTGTCAAAGGGAATCAGTTCTATAGGAGCATGAAATATATTTGGTATTATGAAAGTGGATGGTGAAAAGTAAAAGAGGTATATACTGTTTAATAGCTCAGTAATTATTATTACCATACTGACGATTATCGCAGCGTACTCAGGTGCCTTAATTAATCCCCTTTCAACCCATTTCATTTATGGTTCCTCCCATTGAGATTTGAAGAGCTACTTCCAGGTCTGGGAGGTATTCATCTTTCAGCATTATTACCATCGTGTATAGTCCTGATTTTTTTGTCTTCCAAACTAATGTCGGATTAGTTTCTCCATAAGTTGGTAGCGACGGCGACCTCGCAATTATTGCATGATGCTCCCACCATTCTGAAGTTTCCCAAGGTTGGATAACGCCTTCGATGATTTCAACGCTTATTTCTTTTCCAAACGAATCAGTTTGAACCAGAACTGTTTCGTTAACGTACAAAATCGGAAGATAGACCATCAGTGTTGGAGGAAATGTCGAATTTGTTATTTTGCTCTGTAAAGAACTTGTCATAACTTTTCCTTGGGATTGAAACGGTACAGCCTCAAGCCTACTTATAATGAAGTCTTCGTTATATGCATGAAAGGCTAATTCAACATACCCTTCCTCGCTGAGAGGAGTTAAAAACTCGTAATTTTTCCATTCATTTGTATCATTCTTCTGAATAACTGCGTAATCAAAAATCGTCTCCTTTGAATATGGATTGTACAAATGTATGCTGACTTTGTCTGTTCCAACATCAAGATAAGTTATTTTCACGATGGTTAAATCTGGCGTGTTGACGTACAATCTTGGAAAAACACTTTTAGCAATGATAGCCTGGGCAAAAATATCTTTTATTAATTGAGGCTCGCCCCATCCCCTTCGATTAATTGAAAGCATAACTGGCGAATTTGCTGTTATAGGCGTTTCAATGGGTCCAACATGATATATGTTGAGATCGGTGGCGTTTTCCGTTATCTTGATAAAATACGGCGGTCTTAGAAACTGGGTCATTGGCAGTATATCCAAATGCCCGTGTTCGCGAGCCCATGGAATGTCAAAAACATATTTCACGTTTTCGCTCCGTAGATATTGAAGCATAAATGTGGGGTCAGTTATATTATAGAGCTGGCTTGCCTCCCAACCATCTAAGTAAAAGAAATACTCGTTGCTAGAGTTCTTAATATAATATATGCTGTTTTCAATCGTAGCAACCTTTTCGCCCTCGTTCAAGTTTTCGTCTAGCCATTTCCATGATTTTGAATCAGGAATCACATTTTTGAGGGCAATCCATTTTTCTGCATTTGGATTTTCAAGGAACCATAGATAATTGCTCCGCGGTTCATCGTTGAGGTTGTCCAGCACTACCTTGCCGCCCATGCTGAACGTTAAGCTCGGAAATAAAAAGGCTATAAATAGAATTATTGCGATTCCTATTCTTAGCAAATTGCTTTTGCTCAGCAAATATATCTTTTTTCTTGTTTTAGTAGACAAGTTTTTGGAATGCTCTTTTATGGTTCTATCGTATTCCTCACACTTATCTAGTGCTTTTACGATGGGTAAAGCGGTTAGGAGGGCAAATCCTGGCAACGTGAAAACGATGTGTCGAGGGAAACTCCATGTTATCCCAAAGAGAATGACTATACTCAATATCACAGGCCAAGCTGATACCAACCATAACTTCTTACTTTGAGTTGGAAGTAGTGCAATCCCTAGTATCGTGAGCAAGGAAATTGCTGGAAAGTGGATTTTATACGTGAAGAATATGGCAATTTTGTCTAGAAATGAAACTTCACCTCCAAAGAACGAGGTGATAGCATCCCGTTTTATGCCCCCAAAAGTTGTTTCCATTATTAATGGGTCTATATTTATTCCACCAAGCACGGTGTAGCCATTTGGGTAAATCGGGTTTCCAACCAAAACTAGATTTCGAAGATACCAGACGCCTCCGATTATCAGAATTGACGAAAATAGTAGGAATACAATTCTTGCGTTTGCTTTGAAACCCTTCTTTTTTCTGACGAAATAGCCGATTAGGGCGAAAATGAGAAATGGCGCAAGATATATGGCCAAATATGATGTTAGTAGCGCGAAGCCATAGAACACTCCGCATATAATCCAGTATCTGGTGTTTCCTCTGATTATAGCAAGAAATAGAAAGAGAACCGAAACGGTGCCAAAAAAAGTCAAAATAGAATAGCTTGTAGCATACACTGAATATCGAAAGAATAAAGGCGTTATTGCGAGAAACAAAGCGGATATTATGCCATACTTCTTTCCAGCAAGAACCTCTCCAATTTTGTAGGTTGCCAAAACTGTTAAGATGCTCATCACAGGCGAAATGATTCTCAGATAAAAATCTTCAACCAAGTCTAGTTGAATATAATAATACGCGCCAAGTGCTGGAAACAACGGTGGAAAGTTTGCGCTCATTTCTATTCCAATAGAGGGTCCAGCTATTAACGGAATGCCGTGACTCTTATACATCATTACAGGCATTACCGCATGATAAACAGTGGAATCCCAATGCACTATAACTGATAAGAGCGCGTGATAAAAGCAGAAAAAAAATATTATGCCGATAGCGGAACAAGCTAACAACCAGAGTTTAAAATTATCTGGTCTATTTATTTTGCCAATGGAAAAATAATCCTTTAAGCAGTTTTGTATTGATATTCTTTCTTTTCCTTTTTGTTTGTAAACCTTTGCCAATAGAAAACCCACGCAGAGAAGTATGATTGTTATGTTCAGAGGAAGTTGGTACAAGCTTCCAAAAATCGCTAGCATGACGGTTATCAAAGCTGTAAATCCAGCTCCTAACCCAAGTGCGCTCACGAATTTGATGAGTTTATCTTTCTCACTGGCTAACAACGTGTTCGCCGAGAGGACTCCAAGGATTAGGATTTCAATTGTAGCCAGAATGGCCATAAGAATTCCTTTAACTTGAATAGGAGTGTATTGGGTTGCTGGATTAGCTAGCCAGGATATGCATTGTTGAAATGCAATTATCCATATTCGGTTTTGGTAAACATACACAAACCACGCAAAAAACAGGAAAATCAGAAGTGCCAGCGGTACAATTAAGTTCGCTCTTTTTTCTTTTCCTTGTATTCCTGGCGCTGCATCATTTTCCATACCTATACCTCAGTATCTTGCTTGTTTTAGCAAACTTGTAACTTCTGCGCACATATATTCCTAAGAGCGTAACAAGCGCCACCGCTACAATTAGAAGTACAACAAACCACCAAAGTGACGACGCTGTCCCTCCAATAGCTATCACGAAGTTAGAGCCTTTCGTGTCACTCTTGAAGTACAAGAAGGTCTCATCTTCCCCAACCTTCTCTGTTGAGCATTCCTCCATTTTTTTCCCGTTATAACGATAAAGAACCAAAGCTAATTCGTCATAATCCCTTTTCTGCTTAGTATCTTTCTCGATGGCAAAATCAATCTTCACGTTGGCAATTTTGTCAACTGCGCCTGTCAAGCATTTAATGGCATAATACTTTAGAACAGTTGAATTGTTCAATGCGCCCACGTAGGACGGCTTTTTACCTAAGACATTCAATGTAAAACTGGCGTATGTGACGGGCTCACTGAACTCCATAGTTATGTTCTTCACGATTTGCTTTGCATCATATTCAGTAACGTTGATAAAAACAGTGCTCTCAGGAGTAGTTAAGGATACAGAAATGAAAGTTTCCCAATCAACAAAGTGTTGATTAGGCGCTGGCGGCGGAAAAGATTCAGACGCAACTGGTTCACAAAGAGTTAGGAAGAGTAAAAACAATGTAAAAGTAACGCAGATTTTAGCGTAGGTGAGGTCCCATTGTTTTCTATTGTTTATTCTAATTCTTTTATCTTGTTTTTGCCTGTAGGAAGAGGACTTGAAGAAGTTACAGCGTTTAAGCATTAAAACTCCCTTACCAAGCTACTCTCAATTGCGTAGTTGGATAGAAGTTTATTTAAAACCTCTGCTTTTGTCTTAACTCTGATCACAGATTTTAATCAGACAGCAAATTTTATTGCTGAAGCCTAAGAATTAAAAGAGTTAAACATTAAACTCGCAAAAAGAGGTGTGGGCGCTATTTGAGAAAATCTTGGTTTCATATAGTTTTAGTCCTCTGCGTTGCTTTGCCTATAATGATGTTGTTCTTCTTGGATTATTATAATCTGGAAGGTTACAACTACCGTTTTAACTATGAAACTAATAGCTTCGAAAGCTGGTCTAATATTTTCTTCAATCAAAGTTTTGTTTTCGAACTAACATGGAAGGGTCGAATGTTCCTTCTCGTGTTCCTTTGGCTTCTGTTGATCGAATCAGCAATTGATTGGAGAAAGTTTGTTGATGAAAAACCGAAAAACCGTAAAATAATGCTAGCTTCACTCGTCTGTGTTATAATTCCAACTATTTACATCTTAGCGACCAACTTTTTAGGATTAGACCTTTCAATATTGAAAATAGGACATTATGTTTTTGGAATTCGCAGTGTTAGTGGCACAAATGTACCCGAGGACTTTCTTCACCTCGCCTGGCCTCTTTCCTGCGAGTACATAGTGTTTACTGTTTTTTTCATTAGCGCTGTTCTATTGGCCTATAAAACGAAAGGACTTAAGGCCCTCTCAATTTCTTTCGCTCTTCTTGGAGGAATAGGCATCGCCTACCTTTTTGATACTATTTATCCATTCGGTGTTTTTAGGCCTCTTCAAGCGTTTGCTCTTCCGACATCTGCGACAGCAGCTGCCCTTTTCGACCTTTTGGGTTACGGTGTGCGCCTAGTTTTTCCGGCTCCAGCATATCCCAATGAGCCTTCGCTTCCGTCTTTGACGGTTATTATGGAAGGAAAGACCGCAGGGGCAAACATTGCTTGGGCTTGTGCGGGCGTTCAAAGTCTATTGCTTTATGCATTAATTATTCTAGTTTTCTTCAAAAAAGCAGAAATCATTTCAGCCTTCCGCAAAGTAATATACTTTATAATAGGACTTTTTGGAACATTTTTTGTAAACGTTCTTAGAGTTATGTCAATTCTTATTATTATGCTCAATTCTGGAAGCGATGCTGGAATGATTTTCCATAATACCTACGGCGAAATTTACTCGGTCATATGGATTTTTCTGTATATCCTATTAATCGCTTGCATCGAAAGATTCATGCTGGTAGATAGGATACGATCTATTTTTCAAAAAATGAAATCTTTCCTTGGAAATGCAAAAAGCAAATTATGGTGCAAGCTTGTAACTATTAGAGACAGGGATGATCACTCTTGAATGCTTGTCGTTTTAATTCGATTCATAGACAAGCAAAAACGTCGATAATAAGAGTTAAGTGCAAACTCAGAGTATTGTTTTTTTGGTGTCTATGAATAGAACAGTATTAGCACTGGCTCTCATCTTGACAGCATTAATCTCAGCGGTGGCTACAACTGAAAACGGAAAGAGCGCACTAGCGGTCTCTTCAGTGTGGGTCGAAGTAGCTAGGAAGTCAGGTGAAGCAGGAAGTGGGGGAAATCCTGAAGATAGTCTTGATGTATTTTCGGTAGAGCATCTTGAATGGAGAGTTCGATGGAGTGTAGTACCAGTAGACAGCGGTTTACCTGTTAGGGATGGAAGCGATTTCAAATTTGTTGTTCGACCTGAATATACCATATTTGAACAGGTTGGAGAAGTCTCAGGAATAGTATTTTCTGAAACCAAAAAAGGAGTCCTGGTTATCCAAAATAGTCAAAAAAGAACTTTCTATATTGAAGCTGAAGTTTGTGGCTATACTTCATATGAGTTGGTAATTGAAGAGAACATTAATTCCCCTCTATTGGATATAACTCCACCTAAAATTTCGATTTTCTCTCCAGAAAATAAAACGTACAATTTGGAAAACATCAGCTTGACTTTCACAGTGAACAAGCCAATAGCCTATGTTTGGTACGGCCTTGATCATTATGGAAAAATAGGCATCTTGCCCACGACAAACGCAAACTTAAGTGGGTTATCCGAAGGAACGCACAACCTAACACTCTATGTAAGCGATGAAGTGGGAAACAAGGCCTCTAAGACAGTCTACTTCAGCGTTGAAGAGCCTATCACAACACCATTAATTGCGGCTGCTGTAATAGTACTGGCTCTTTTAGATTTGGGTCTGCTAACATATTATTTCAAGAAACGCAAAAACTAGTCAACCCTTTATATGATATTTCTGCCTCTGCCTTTTGGTTTCAACGTATCCTAAGCTAAGTAGTAAAGAGAAAAAGAGTGTAAAGTGCTAGAGAGAAAAGGATTGATTTTATCAAAAGTCTAACTCATGTAGTGTGTTGTACTTCCAAATTCAATAAGTCAAATATTGTTTTCTAAGTCCAAACCGATGTGCGCTTTTCTTAGGCACATTTTATTTGAAAAACAGCACATGCCTATTGAATGCAAAAATTTTAAAGCATTTGAAATGCATAAACATAGATTAGCCGATAAAAAAGGAGAATAGAGAAAATTGAAGAAATTTCTTTTTACGGCTTTCTGTGTTCTGGCTCTTTGCAGTCTATTACTAATAAACGTTGAAACTGTCAAAGCCGCCGAAGGATCAGGCTACACAAGATTAGATTGGCCCACTCAAGTACCTCCCACTATTGATGGCCAATGGACCCCTGCAAATGAATGGACCGACACTGACTGGACGATGATAGGCGAAGACGCTGCTTGCGGAAGCACTTGGGACATGCTTGATAACGTCCACACAAGATGGTTTATCGAAGTTTTCAATGACACCACCGACGATGCAGGTGATTACTTTGAAATGTGCATAGACTATGATAACGCTGGGGGTTCTGCTCCCGGAGCTACGCATTACAGAATTTACATTGAAAACGGCATTTTCACGTTGTTCCAAGGAACCGGTTCAGGATGGACTGAGATTACTCCCTCTACCAACCCAGCAGACGTAACCTTTGCCACCACGCTAAGCACGTCACCTAATGGAACGTTGGTGCACCGGATTTATGAAATGAATATTCTGAAAAATGCCGGGACCAATTTGGCAAGCATTACATGGGGAGTTAGAGTAGCAGTGTATGACGCAAGTGATGGCACACTTCTAGTGTGGCCGCCCGACTCTGAACGAGACATTCCAAATGAGTGGGGAACTAATAGCTACGAACCAGAAATTCCGTGGGTACCAGAAGGTTTTGATATCGGACTTGTCGTGCTACTATCGTCTGTCGCTGTGCTATTAGGCTTGTATTTTTTACGAAAGACGCCAAAATCGAAAGTTATCGCTTACACAAGGCAGGAGACGAACTATAGGTATAGAACTTGATAGCACCAATCCCATCCTTTTTTTGCAACAAAAATCTGTCTCCAATATTTAACGCGTAAACTGCGTTTATTAAATTGTATAAAAAAACTTAAAACTATTGAATGGTATAGAATTGTATTACCGAATTAATGGAGATTAGAAAAAACTGAGAAAAATTTTGGCTATTGCTTTTTCAATACTGATGCTTTGTAGTCTACCGTTATTAAATATAAAAATAGTTCAGGCGAGCGAACCAGGCTACCAGGTAGACGAAGCTTACACAACTGTAACAGTCAACGTTGATGGAAATTGGGCTACAGGCGAATGGGAAGACAGCTGGATCGAATATATGGACGCTAGTGCAGCAGATGAAAGATTTTGTTACAAAGCAAACTCTGCTATAGATTATGCACCGGAATTCCTTATAGACTCCGCTGATACCACCAATGATGCTGGCGACATCTGGCAAATATGTATCGGCATCACAACAGGTGGAAGTGTTCCA
>Ga0209427_10002753_pt1 | contig 20657 bp, 17 predicted proteins | sample DeeMarSWOR136_30_FD_187465 | JGI IMG/M metagenome (GOLD analysis project Ga0209427, IMG submission 187465) | Marine sediment microbial communities from White Oak River estuary, North Carolina - WOR-1-36_30 (SPAdes) (version 2) | ecosystem: Environmental > Aquatic > Marine > Intertidal zone >...
AAAATTAAAATATTTAGGAAATTTTAATACTTTTAAATTATTTTATAATCAAAAGTTAGATATTACGGTTATTTTCTTGATTCGACAAAAAAAAGGAATTAAAAGTGTAGCTATTGTCGTATTTTTTATTTCAATAGTTCTCATAAGTAATGTACAAATTATTAATCATTCTTTTCTTTTAAAAGAAAATATAGATAACGAAAATCAATTAGTAAATTTACCAAATAGTGCTAATTCCGATGTAGATGAGTACATCATGGGTTTGGGAGTCGATCAAGATGTAAGAGTATATGTGAATAATGTTTCTGAAAATCTTAATGATAATCAGGATTTTTTCGAAATTCCTTCTATTACTTCAGATGATATGTATCTCACATATGGTGATTTTAATTTCGAGTTTCAAAATAATTTCACAACGGAATATGTTCTTGAAGATGATGATGCACTTTATGCAGACAAATTCATCCATTTTAATTACAGTAAAGGTGATTCAGGAGTTTCTTTTACCAATGGTAGTTTATATGATGGAGTTAATAGCAATTTGATGGATGGGAATACTAATAATTACGTTGAATATAATGCCACACAGGGTGTCCTAAATTTTACAATTAAAGCAAATTTCACAGATACTACTTATACTGATGCGGGTATCAATGGTAATGTTGAATTCAATCGATCCAATATATTAGGCCTCATTTCTTCTTTATTGATAAATATAGATAAGGATGTGAACTTAACAGTGAGATTGAAGAATTATACGCAATCAACTTGGGAAGATGTAATATCAAATCTCCGTATAAGTAGTAGCTTAGGTAAACAAGAACTGAAAAAGCATTTTATCAATACAAACTTAAATTTCATCGATACATCAAGTGTTTGTTATATTCAGTTTATTTTTGAAAGCGATGATCAAAGTTGGTTTAATACAAAATTATATGAATTTGATCTGCAATCTACCTATGCTTTTGATCTCCCTATAACTGATCAAGAGTATGTTGCCTTGGAATTTGATTTAAAGGGAAAACTCTCAACTGTAAATGGATTTTATGCCTGGATAAGAACTTTGAATCTAACCAAAGCGTCAACCTCTCAATTAAACATTACATTATACCGATCTAATTCCACAGTAGTGCGTACAGATGGTAATCTAAGGAATGTGTTGATGGCACCAAATTATAATGAACTGATCGATACTCAATTGGTTAGCTATAGTGCTGATCAATTATCCTATTTTGGATTCAACATTGCTAACACTCAAGATTTAAACCTCTCAAATTATTTCATTGTCATAAAATCGACGAACTCAGACCTAGTCTACAGTTTGGTGACGATTCCTTATTATAATTACGGAGAAGCTGGAGGAAGAACTGAACATCAATTAATTATAACGGGAGATAATGGTGTAAGTTGGAAATTCTCAAAAAAAATAGTAAAAACAGATTATATTCCTACTGATCATATAAACTATAATCAAGATGCTAGCTCTTTTAAACTGAATGTTACCAGAGGTTATATGCCTTCTGATTTTATGTTTGAAGATAATAATACCCTACGGATTCAAGATATGACAATAAATAATTATGAAGACAATTCATATCCATATAACGGAAGTTCATATTTAACTTGGGGAATAGGACGATGGAATAATACCTTTACCACCACAATTGAAGATACTCCCTCCAATAAATTCCAGGTTTACTTAAATTGGAATAAAAGCATTATTGAAGGGTTTAAATTTAATGTTTCTTATTATTCTGTAGAAGCTTATTGGATTGAAGGCGCTTCAGCATATTATAACGCAACTTACAATGTAAATCCAGAATGGGCATTAACATTTGACTTAAATAAATCAGATTCGAAATTTAATAATTGGGATTTTTTTGAATTTTGGTTTGTGTATCCAGATTTCATGAGTGCTCACAATATTACAAATCCAGATGATGAAGAGTTTCTTTGGTTATTAGAGGAAGCATCAGTTGTAGAAGATCGTCCTAGTAATATAAAATTAGTTATTGATGAATCTTTTTCAACCCTTAATGGAATTTACACACTTAATCTAACGAGTTATAACTTTATTGATGAGATGCGTACTTATATTAATTACTATGGAACATTATGGGAAACAAATGGTTTTATGTATGGAGATAATATTTCTATAAGTGTTGATATTCAAGATCATAATTTTCAAGCACCCTTAAGTGGTGATATTAACGCTACTCTGTTTTATCCTAATGGTACAAGATATCCAAATGCAGAAATGACATCTTCATCAGGAGTTGTTGAAGAATCCGTACTCACCTACGATTTCAATAATAATACAATTTTGGATGTTACAAAGGATAACATTGTTTTCGGAAAATATAATTTAGGATTCTTTTGGTTTAATGGTTCTGCTCTAGGATGCAAAAAAATAACTCTGTATTTAGATGCTTATGACCTTGAATTATATAACTGTACCTATATATCATATTTAGGGACAAATGCACTTATTGGGGAAATGAAAAGAAAAGTCTTTCAGAACTATACTATATTGATCGCTTCTATTAATGATACAACAGGTATTCCAAACCCAAATTTTTATCCAATAAATAATACAGACTTAAACCAGGTGTATTCTTATCAAATAGGAAAACAGGAGTTAACACTTTTAATGGATTCTTTTATGCAAAGTGAAGAGATTTTAAATCCAAACGAAATAGTAAACTTTAAAATTGCCCTCCAAAATACCCATCCTTTTATCACACTTGATGCTTCAATTAGTGTAAAGTTAGTGTCATACGTGAATGAAGAATGGATAATAACCGAAAACAATTCACCAACCATTAATCTCAATTTCTCAGGAACTCCTGATGATACTTATGAATTCGATGTGAATCTTACAATCCCGAATATAGATGCAGTTACAAACACTTGGGAAGGATTAAATGCACCCATCAGGTTAGGAGGTGCAAAAGCATTAGTTACATTATCAATTGATGATATTGATATCGGAATATATGAAAGTCCAAATTATTTACTTTTAAGTAATGAGACAAAGAACAATTTTGAAGGCCATATTCTTGGTTTAACAGTAGGAGAAGAAGCCTCAAGTAGAAATTTGATATATGAATTTGAAAGAGATCATTGTCTTTACTACCCTAATAATTCTTCATTTTTAGTTAATATAATTGATAAAAATTATGTGAGTAGTTATAAACAGTTCGATGACAAGTTCTTATTAAACCTAAATAGTAAATTTACTAACATATCGATAACTCCAGATTCTCCGAGAACTGGTGAAATAATCAATGTTAGCTCAATCTTGATGACAGAATTTGGAGATGAGTTACCTTCAAAGAATGTAACTTGTGAATATTATAATTCCAGCTTTAAATGGGTTAATATTGGTATCGATCTAACAGATACAAATGGATCTGTTTCATTTTTAATAAATACAGCAGCGATAGATTTTAATGAGGAAGAAGACTTAATTTTAAGATTATCTTGGGATGGCGATACTGTAAATGGAGCTTCAAAAAATATTACTGTGGATTTAATTCAAGAAATAAACAATTTTTCAATTTCGATTAGACAAAATAAAGTCTTTATCTATAAAAATAAAGGAGCAACACTGAGAATCACGATAAATAATTTTGGAGACTCAAATTTAAGATTCTTTAATATGACGGTTAATATTGAAGGGGATTTAGAATATTCAATCGTAGAAATAAATAATATTAAGTTAGATAAACTTGAACCAGATGAAACTATGGAGATAGTGATTGAGATTAAGATTCCTCAGATTGATACCCTTAATATTACTTTTACAATTACAGCTCAAAATATTCTGACAGGTGAAAATATCACGATTTCGGAACAATCCGCATTCCATGTATTCGATACTCCATTATCCGATTATTTTATTGAATTAATTATGTTTATCATGATAGCAATTTTTGCCATAATGTGGATTTTAGCTATTACTTTTGCATTCAGAGTAAGAAAAAGAATTGAAGAACCAGTTGAAAAAGTCGAAAGAAGACCAAGAAGGGGCAGATACGTAATGGTTTCTGATCTCAAAAAACCTGAACCCCCTAAAAAAGTGCCTAAAAAGGTAGAAGAAGTTAAACCAGAGAAAACAACAGATCTAGATTCCTTATTAGAAGAAAGAGGCTTAACGGATAAGAAGAAAAAACCAAAGAAATGAACTATTAATTACACAATTTCTTTTTTTGAAATTTTAGAAAAGGAGAAAATAAAATTAAATTATAAGTTAGATATTGTTATTAAGTTTCTTTTCAGTAGTGCAAGGGAGCTTCTCCCGTCTGAACCGGCTAAAGCAATTAAAACATTTTTTTCAGATCCCACCAAGACAGCAAATCCTTTGTCTAATTCAATAGTCGTGGTTTTTAGGCCTCCTTTACCGATATCTTTGCCAAGATTGTTTGAATCCTTAATAATAGCAGCACACGCCTTCGCTATTTTTCCATGGTCCATATCAGTTATTGTTTGACCAACTATTACTTTCCCATCTGCATCAGCGGCAATCAAGCCTTCACATTCAGGAACAATGTCCATGAGTTCCGCCAATTTACCTTCTAGAGTTTTTTTATCCACCATAATTATGTCCTTATAAAAAATTTGAATAGTTTTGAAATTTGAAGTTGGTTAAGAAATTATCTTAATTAAATTTAATTTAAATATATCGTTTAAGCAATTTAAATTTATCAACTAATTAAAAAGAGAAATTTTATTTTGATTTATTCAATATTGTATCAAAACTATTGAAAATATCTTTCACAAGTTATTTATTTTAAAATTTGAGTGTTATTTTTATGGATAAAGTCGATAAAGACAAAATTGAGAAGATCATATCCGATAGAGAAAAAGCTCAACACATATTCCTCTCAAAAGGTTCAAAAGTTTATAAATCATTTCTTGATTTAGAACGTGGCGCATTTTCTGATGGTGAATTGAAAAAAGTTTATAAAGAATTAATTGCCTTAGGAATATCAATCGTGATTAATTGTGAGTCATGTATTGAATGGCATAGTAAAGAAGCATTGAAAAGTGGCGCTACAGAGCAGCAAATAATTGAAGCAATTGAGGTAGGAATAGAAATGGGAGGTGGACCTGCTACAGTATCAAGCAGATTTGCTTTAAAAGTACTCGAATATTATAGAAATAGTTAAGATTTATTGGATTATTTTTTCTTTTTTTCTAAATATCTATAATTAATAGTTATCACTGCTTAACTCTTACTTTAAAAAAGGAAAATTAAAAAAATTATTTCAAAATAATTAAAATCAGATTCTCTTCAAGGGCAACCATAGTTTCACCCTTTGATGTCTCCAATCTTATAAAACTTAGTTCTCCTTCTTTTAATGCTTCAACGACCTGTTTGCCTTTTCCAATGAGCGATGTTACATAAGCAGCAACCTCTTCACTGAGTTCTATCTCCATATTAGAATCAATTGGTAAGCCACTGGAATCACAGATAATCACTCCACGAATTCCTTCACGTTCCTCGAAACGCCGAATTATATTTTTTACTTCTTGACGGTTAATCAAATTTAATCACACCTTAAGGAATATATTCTAAATATTTAATATTATTATAGATTACGGGTTTAAAAATTTATATTAAAGTAATTAGATTGAAATTTTCTCTAAAATTGAAATATTAATAAATAGTCTCTTTTCCTATTATAGAAAATAATCTTTAAACATGTTAAGTTTTCTCTCTTCACCTACAGAGGTAAGAAATCCTTGATAAGAATGTCCTGAAAATATAAGGAAATTGTCTGTGATTTCGGGATTGTACATAATTTTATTTTTAATAGATGAGAATAGCTGATTTGAGTTTCCTCCCCCAAAATCTGACCTCCCAATACTCCTCCGAAATATTAAATCCCCTGTAAAAATGATACCATCAATTTTTTGCCCTTTATATTCTATTATATCTTTTGAATAAAAACATAATGAATCCGGTGCATGTCCAGGAGTTTCTAAGACATGTAAATTGTATTCTCCAACTTTGATAGTATCTCCCTCTTTCAATTCATTGTCAGAAAATCTTCGAGAGTGTTTATGATGCATGATAGGAATATCATAATAACTTTTAACTACTCCCGCTGCGCCTACATGATCTCCGTGACCATGGGTAATTAAGATAGAGATTGGTTTTGCGTTTAAATCTTCAACTGTATTAATAATTCTTTCTGATTCACTACCTGGGTCAATAATTACGACTTCTTTTGTTTCTGATGAGCCAAAAATATAAGTATTGGTAATATACATTCCCACGACAAGGTGTTTTAATATCAAAATGAAACTACTCCATTCAGAATTTAGAGATTAAAATATTATTTAGGCTTTATTCTTTATCATTAAATTACTAGCGAATCTCCTTTATAAGTGACTCAAGAATTGGAAGGTTCTATTTAAAGAAAATAATTTTTAAACATATTCATTCTTCTTTCTTCCCCTACGCTTGTAGTATCCATATGACCAGCACATATTAGGAAATTATCTGTTATCTCAGGATTATTCATAATTTTATTTTTTATCGAGGAAAATAATAAATTAGGGTTTCCTCCTCCAATATCCGATCTCCCAATACTTCTCCTAAAGATTAAATCCCCTGAGAAAATAATTCCATCCATTTTTTGCTTATCATCTGTTCTTAGATCTTTTGAATAAAAACATAGAGATCCTGGAGAATGACCTGGAGTTTCTAGAACATTTAAAGTAATTTCTCCTACGTTTATAATATCACCCTCGTTCAGCCATCTATCTGCTTTTTTCGTATTATATATTCCAGAATCATATTCCTTTTTACTATACATTAAAGGAATGTCGAAAGATCGTTTTATTTTTGTGACAGCTAGAGTATGATCAAAATGTCCATGCGTTAATAAAACAGCTATAGGCTTAGCTCCTAATTCCTCAACAGTTTTAATTATGGATTCTGGATTTCCTCCAGGATCAATAATTACTACTTCTTTAGTCGTAGAAGAACCAAAAATGTAAGAGTTAGTCCCAAGAGGACCTACTATGAGTCTCTTTAATATCAAAAAAATTTACTCTTTTTTAGGAATTAAAGGTTAAAATAAAATAGGAATTTATTTTTTAACTAATTCATTAATTTCATTTAGTCGCTTATAAACGTCTACACCCTTTTCAGTTAGCTTAATGTGCTTAATTTTATTATTCTGCTCGATTTCGATGAGTCCTTTTTTGATTAGGTCATCTTTTACTCTAAAAAACGAATTGTAATATGAAAATTTATTCAATTCATTATAAAAAGTATGCTTATCTAACTTATTATTATTTTTTGTAAGCACATACAGCGTATCCTTAAACCCCTTCTTCTTTAACAACCCGATTAAATCTTCAAATATCATTTTTCTTTTTCTATCTCCTATACCTAATTAAAATGTTTATACTAATTTGTAATTGAAAATTAAAAAAGACTTAAAAAACCTTTGATCTTGATGAATTTCCATCTAGGCAACTTTTACTACTAACATAAAGAAATCAAATTTATTGTGATACTTGATTTTTTTCAGTTTGTGAATTGAACCTATAAAAGATATTTATAAAATTTTTCATTAGATTAAAAAAATTATTGAACAATGTTTATAAACCTTAATATTCTAGGTTTATAAAGCGTTTAGCTATAATTCCTTTCAGTGGGGAAATAAATGGGTAAATTTAAATATGAGCAAGACGTTTAATTTAATGGTTAAATTGATTAAACAAAATTTTAAAAAAGAATTAAATGAACAAATTTTTAGAGGTGATGTTGAAAAGTTAAACATAAGCTCAATTTTGATCAGAAGTATTGAGGAAAGTGATAAAAAAATTAATGAGATTCCCTCTTTAAGACTCTGCAAAATAAAAGAGAGAATATTAGAAAGCTACATTAAAGGAAAAATCAACAAATAATTTCAAACTAAATCTTTTCTTTCTTTTTTTTTCATTTATTTAAGCGATAATTTCTTAATTCTATATTTGTTTTAATAATTATATTTATGCCTGAAGTAACAGAAGTAACAGCTGACATCGTAATTTTAGGGCACTTAGCTAAAGATATTATAGAGGTTGATGGAAATAATCAAATATCTTTAGGTGGTGCAGTTTATTACGGAGGCATAGCAGGAAGCCATATGGGGCTTAAGATCGTAATTATTACACGATTAAAAAAAGAAGATTTTCCATTTCTAGAGATATTTCAAAAGAATGGAATAAAGTATTATGTATCTCCTTCAGAGGAGACTTCAGGTTTAAGAAATATATATTCTTCTAAAAATATGGAATTTAGAGAATATCAACCGCTTGGATTTGCAGGATTATTCAAAAAGGAAGAAATAGTTAACTCCTTGAATCCAAAATTCTTTGTTATAGCCCCTATTATTGCTGGTGAGGTAAATTTAGATTTATTAGAACACCTTAAAAAAAAATTTCCTTTAAATTTATGTTTAGACATTCAAGGGTTCATAAGATTTAGAGAAGATTTAAGAGTAGTTTATAAATCATTATCCCTCAAAGAGAGGAAGAAGATCCTCTCAAATATTAATGTATTAAAATTAGATCAAACTGAAGCAGAAGTTTTAACTAATCAGAAAGAAATTACCAAGGCTGCGAAAGAATTAATAACTTCTGGACCTAAAGAGATTTTAATTACCCATAAGAAAGGTATTTCGGTTTATACTTCTAATGAATCATATGAGTTTCTATGGAAAAATAAAAATTCAGATGGGAGAACTGGGAGGGGAGATACTGCATTTATCAGTTATTTAGGTTCACGGATCACGAAAACGCCTGAAGAATCACTAAAATTTGCAGCAGCTCTCACATCTTTAAAGTTAGAAACTCCAGGACCATATAATCTACCATTATATCAAGTTGAAAAACTAATTAAAGAAAAATACTGAGGATCAAATATGAAAGTTGGAGGAATCATTGATATATCAACAAAGGACATTCCTAAAAGATCAAGCATGGTCATATTTACTGTAGGCTGCAATTTTAAATGTAAGTTTTGTCATAATAAATATCTCTTACAACCTAATGTTGGCAGGGAATATACAATAGAAGAATTAATTGATAAGATTACTACTAATTCATTGGTTAGTGGTGTGAGTATAACGGGAGGTGAACCAACTCTTCACAGAGATTTACCTACACTTTGCAAACAAATTCAAAAGACTGGAAAATATTTAAATATTGATACAAATGGCTCGAATCCCCAAGCAATTGAAAAAATCCTACCTTTTATCAACAGAGTAGCTTTAGATCTTAAAGGGGCCTTAAACCAAGAAAAATTAAAAATCATTACTGGAGTAGATGTAGATATCAGCGATATAGAGAAAACTATTGAAATTTTAAACAGTTCCAGTGAAGTAGACTTTGAAATAAGAACCACTTATGTAGGGAATTTGTTAACAAATGAGGATCTGAAAGACATCTTAGGATACCTTTCAAAGAATAAGTTTAAAGGCACTTTTGTCTTGCAGCAATATCAGTTTTTCGAAGGTGTAGGGGAGGAATTTAAGAAGATATTCTCAAAACCTGAGCACGATCTTTTAGTAAAGCTGTTAGAACCTTATAAAGATGTACATCTGCCATTTAAAATCTTCTTACGAGATGAAATTGTCGGATACTGTAATTTTAACGATATATAAGATTATTTGTTTTTACCTAGTGTTTTTGTTTCTATTTTTGATTTCATGGCATAAAAAACTCCAATTCCACATAATATTATTATCACTTGAATAACTATAATTAGCCAATCAAAGGTGAATAATAAAGAGATGCTAATTACAGAGCCAAGTAAAGCGATTATAGGAATTCCTTTATAGCTTGGTTTTAATTCAAATGATCTTTCCAAGTCTGGTTGCTTTTTTCTTAGAGCAATTAAACTAATATTTACTAAGAAAAAGTTTATGAGTACACCAAAAACCGTTGCGTGGGCAACCATAGAAATGTCACCAAAAAATATTGGAATTATAGTAAAACACATGGTTAATAGTACTGAGGTTGTAGGGGTTCTAAATTCAGGAGAGATTTTACCTAATTTTTCTGGTAGTGCTTTATCTCTAGCCATACCATACATCATCCGAGATGTAACAATTAGCATGATAAGAACGGTATTAGCTGTGGCAAATAATCCTATAAAAGACATAACTATCCCCCCTCCTGAGCCTAAGACTTCTGTGGCGACGTCATTTAATGGAGCATCAGAATCTGCTAGATTATTATAAGATAAAATACTTACTACTGAAATAGCAGTTAAGCAGTAAAGAATTGTGGTTATAATAATTGAATAAATAATAGCTCTTGGTATATTCCGTTGAGGATTTTTTACTTCTTCTGCGATGTTGGCAATATCTTCAAATCCTATATAGGCAAAGAAGATTAAAGCGACAGCAGAAAATATTGCAGCAAAAGAAGCTCCTGAAGGAAGTACAAAATAATTAGGTTCACGTTTTCCGAAAAAACCAAGAATAATGATAATAATTAAGCCTGAAGCTTCAATTAATGTAAATATAATGTTAGTTCTAGTGGAAGTCTTAATACCAATCGAATTTATAACACTGAGAGCTATAACAAGTAAAACAGCATACACGATAATTATAAATATTGAAGAAATATTGAGTAAATCGGCAAGATAACCACCAAAAGCTAAAGCTACAGTAGCAGCAGATAATATCCCTGAAAAGATAATTATCCAGCCCAGTATAAACGATAAGATTCTCTTTTTAAATGCTTCTTCCGTATAAACAAACTCTGCAGCACTCTTAGGGAACATTGCTGAAAGTTCAGCATATGATAATCCTGTCAATGCCCCAGTTATAGATGCGAGTACAAATGCTAACCATGAGATATTGCCTGTAATCCCTACAACTTCTCCTATTAAAGCATATATCCCTGCACCTAATACATTTCCAACACCATATACAGTAAGAGCAAATAATGACACTCTACGTTTTAATTTCGGTGGTTTTCTAATTTCTTCCATGATTATCCACTTCTTAATGATGTTGTATTATTATATTTTCAATTTAATAAATATAATAGTTATTAGATATTCGTTATGGTTTTATCCATTTTTTTAAAAAACGTTCTTCTCTTTACCTTTTAATCATGCTACCATTTGAAATCTTTTATATGCGAGGTTTTTTTAGAATTATATAACGAAGATATTAAGAAAAAATACATTCAGTCTTTCTTGATGATAAATGTTGATTTCAGATAAAAAATTTGGGAGAACTTCCAGATTAAAAAATAAACTGCTGACAAGTAAATACGAATTATGTATTGAACGTATTAAATATTTTACAGAAGTTTATAGGGAGTTTCCAAACGATCCTGAAATTATAAAGAGAGCAAAAGGATTAGCTCACACTCTGGATAATATGACTATTTTTATCAGAGAAGATGAATTACTCGTTGGAAATGAAACAAGTAAAAATTTAGGTGAGAAAATTAATCTTGATTTGTACTCATATGATAGAACATTTAGTAAACGTAGCAGTATCAAAAAATATAGTAGAAGGAAATTACAACCATTTTTCATGGGAGATAATGAAATTGATGAATTATTAGATTTAATTCCTTTTTGGAGTGGTAAAGCATTATATAGTGATAGGATTGCCCAAAGAGTCTATGATGAAAGATTAATTAAAGAAAGAAACAGAATTGGTACAGCAGCACCAAATATCGCTATAGCAAGTGGAACTAATGAAGGTCATATATGCGTTGGATATGATATACTTCTAAAATTAGGCTATAAAGGGATTATTAAGGAAGCTGAATCATATCAGTCAAAATTAAATCCTGTTGACGTTAATTATAAAGAAAGGTATAATTTCTATGAAGCAGTAAAAATTAGTTATAAAGCAGCAATTCAGTTTTCAAGAAGATATTCAGAACTGGCAAATGAAATGGCTCTTAATGAGAAAGATGAGTTAAGACAGAAAGAACTTAGCAAAATTGGAGAAATCATGGAAAAATTTACGAACGAGACTGCTGAATCGTTTTACGAAGCAATTCAACTCATTCATTTTACTCAAAATATAATAAATATAATTTATCAAAGAAGTGTTGTTGCTTTAGGAAGATTAGATCAAATTCTATGGCCATATTATAAAAATGACTTAGAAAATGGTAAAATTACACGAGAATTTGCTTTAGAACTAATTGAAGAGTTAAATCTTAAATTGACTTGGAATACAACAATATTACCAACAGATTATACTAATGTTGCAAATGCGCTCGGACAAAATACACAGACTATTACTATTTCAGGTGTAGATAAAGAGGGAAAAGATGTAACAAATGAAATTTCATATCTATTTCTTGAAGCTTATAAGAATATAAAAGCATTTACTACAGATCTCTCAATACGGGTTCATAAAAAAACTCCGAAAGAATTCTTAAAAAAAGCATTAGAAGTTTTTCGTTCAACTTCTGGAATAGCATTTTATAATGATGAGGTCATTATTCCTGCTATGATTAACGCAGGATATAGCACTAAGGATGCCCGAAACTATGTAATAATTGGTTGTGTCGAACCATCGAGCCAAGGAAATACTTTTGCAGCAACAGGTCGAACTTTTATAAATTTACCTGGTGTACTTGAACTAACTTTAAATAACGGATTCTGCAATTTGACTCAACGAATAAGTGGGTTGAAAACTGGAGATCCGGTGGACTTTAATACTTATGATGATTTATACTCTGCCCTAATCCGCCAATTACGTTATAATATTGAAAAATCCGTTAAAATTGCTCAAATTGGGGATGAAGAGACGATGAAATATTTTCCACAACCATTTGTTTCAGGAATAATTAATGGCTGTATAGAAACTGGTAAGGATTATACAGCTGGAGGAGCAAAATATAATTTCTCTTCAATCACTGCCTATGGATTTGCTACTCTAGTAGATTCTCTATATAATATTAAAAAAGCTGTTTATGAAAAAAAGTTAATATCTCTCCAAGAACTAGTTCAAGTTCTAAATTCTAATTTCGAGGAGTATGAAGAACTCAGACAAAGATTAATCAATAATTATGACAAATGGGGAAATGATAAAGAAGAGGTAGATAAACTAGCAAATGAACTATGGAACTTATTTTGCTTCGAAGTTGTAAATCAAAAATGTATCCGAAATGGTCGTTATAACCCAGGAGCTTATTCTATGGGAGTACACGTTATAGAAGGTCTTTTTACTAAAGCTTCTGCAGATGGTAGGAAAGCTACACAACCATTATCAAACAGCCTTTCTCCAGTAAATAGGGTTGAAAAAAATGGTCTTACAGCCACATTAAACTCAATTGCGAAATTAAATTATGAATATGCTACAAATGGAGTTGCCGTTAATGTGAGATTGCATCCTCAAAATCTTGAGGGAAATGAAAATTTAGAAAAACTGTATTATCTCATAAAAGGTTATTTTGAATCGGGAGGGATGCAACTTCAACCCAATGTTGTGTCTACTAAAACTCTTAGGGATGCCCAAGAACATCCTGAAAATTATCTCGACTTAGTAGTAAAAGTTGGAGGTTATAACGCTACGTTTGTAGATCTTGGAACACCAATACAAAATGATATTATTGATAGACTCGAAAATAATTTATAAACTATCAGAAGAGTTTAAATCAATAAAATCTAATTAATATTTAGTAAATTTAGTAAAAATATAATCCATTCACCTTGTCAAACTGTTATTTCTGTAAGAAGAAGTTCGATAAAATACCATATAGATGTACATTTTGTGGAATGTTATTCTGTAGTAAACATCGACTACCTGAAAATCATGAGTGTCCTTTTGATTTAAGAAAATCTTCTGAAATTGAGGATTCATTCAGGAAGTTAGATCTACTTTACCAAGATGCTCTTGATTTTATGAATAAAGATCTGACAGTTGCAAAAATTTATGAGTATGTCACTACTCGAAAAATGAATAATTTAGAAGCAACAGAACTTTTAACTTATTTTATTGAAAATAGTGAGGATATTGATACTCGCAGAATTAGTATTCTAGCATTTAAAGTATTAGAGTTAAGAAATGATTATGTCTTTAATGCTCTTGAAAGTTGTATTATTTCAGATGATAGTCTTGTAGTGAAAAAAACAGCAAAAGAAGTTTTAAGGTTTCTTTTTCCAAAAAAATCCGATAACGTTTTAAAATGGATAAATCAGAAAGATGAAAAATCTAAACCTTATGACAAGTAATGGAAAAAATATAAATCATTAAATAATTTTTAGAACTTAAAACTTCCAAGTTGAAATTTAATGACTATATCATATGATTTAGAAACTATTACTCCTCATACAGTAGCGAACACTACAGGAGAGGGGCGTGGCAATGCAGGAGGGATCGCATTAAGAAATTTCTGTATTGCAATAGACAGTACGATGTATGTGAAAACTGGAGAGATCTTACGCAATAATTTAGAAACAAAATTTAATATTCCAGTTAAATATTTAGTAATAACTCATTACCATGGAGATCATATTTTTGGGATTAAACCCTTTAAAGATGTCTGTGTTTTGAGTAGTGAAATTACTTCAAAGATTATGTTGAACAGCGAAACTAAATCGCGTTATCAAGTTTTTATTAAAGATTTAGCTAAAGAAGGCCCAATTGGCGAAGGGCTTGAGTATATCGTTCCCACTCTTCTCTTCACAGATAAACTAATCATCCAAGATGATGATTTGTATATAGAGATTTTTCACACCGGTGGACATACTGCCGGTTCTAGTTTTGTCTCATTTCCATATGAGAAAGTAATATTTGCAGGAGATTTAATCTTTGAAAACACATTTCCTTATATAGGAGATCCTACCTGTAATCCTGAGCATTTAATTGAAGCATTAGAGAAAATGCGAGAGATGGATGCTGATATATATATTCCAGGTCATGGTCCAATCTTAAAGGGTGCAAATTCATTAAATAGGCATATTGATTTTATGATAGAATTTAAAAATATAATTCAAGATGCAATAAGAGACAATCTAAACGCAAAGGATATCGGAGTTCCAGATATTTTTGGAGAACCAGATGCTAATCGAAAAAACATGGCTATTAACCATTGGTTAAATTTTTATAAAAATAAATAAGAAGAAAAGAAGTTTAAATACTAATATTATTTATTTTTTCATTTATTATCTCTCTATTTTCTGCAACTTTATCTAAATCTACTTTCCTAATGTTGGTAAGTGTCCATATCGAAGCTATAACAATTAAACCTAGTATTGCAGAATAGAAAAACAGACTGGAAATTCCGAGAATTTCAGCTAATGGTCCAGACAATATCGTTCCGATTGGGAGTATTGAAGCAGATAAGGCACTACTAATAGATGAAACTCTACCCATTTTATCTGGTGGTACTGTCGTCTGTATGAAGGTTGTAGTTAATGAACTTACAATTGGAAGAGTTAAGCCCATTAATACGGCCCCGCCAGCTATTATGAGATAAAATCCTTTCGGTGCAAGGGCAAAAATTGTTATGCCCACCATTCCAATTCCATTACTAATAAAAATCGTTCTAACTTTATGAGTCCAATCCTTTTTAATTGAAGTAATTACGGCACCTATTACTATTCCACCTTGAAAAAATGTTAAAGTTAAAGCATAATGTCCAGCTTGACCACCATGAACATTATGTACATAAAGAGACATTAATGTTTTTAATGGTGCCATTAGAAAAGTAATAATTGTAAACATTACTAAGATGATTAAAAGCCCTGGAATAGCCTTCAAAGTTTTGAAACCTAATCTAAAATCTTTAAAGAATGAATTTTTCTCTTGTTCTTCCATGACTCCAAGAGATTTTTTATTTATTAAAGGAATTTTTACTATGATCAATGGTATCAAAGCAATTATAAAGGTTATAATATCAATCCAAAGAATTACATTTACTGGAAAAAGCAACCAAAGAATTGCAGCTATTAATTGAGCAAAAATCTGGATTACTCCTAGAAATAAAAAACTAATTGAATTAATACGGATTAATTTCTCCAGGGGAACCATAGATGGTGTAATTGCAGCTACAGTAGGTGCATGAAATGCTTGAAATATGCTACGAGCACTCATGAATATCAATACTATTAAAACACTCATAAGATTGAACTGAAAAAGTATTGTTAATATAAGTGTAGTATATGCTTGTAGTGAATCAACGATAAGAATCATCGTTTTTCTATTTAGTTTATCTGAAAATACTCCCGCAATAGGCATACAAATAGTAGATATAAGAATTGTTATAAATGAAGCAACTGCAAGGATAATAGCACTGCCAGTTATAATTGTCAGCCACCATATTAGTACAAAATATGCTACTGTCGATCCAAAAAGAGAAAACAATTGACCAGACCAAAAAAAAAGATATTGTTTATAGGTCGATTTATTTGATGTTAATTCTATTTTTTATCCCCTGTTATCGATTCAAAATAATGATTTGATAAATATTTACTCCTAAAAGAAATTTTAGATTTTATAGATTTTTACATTTGACGTACTATTACTTGATCATAATCAATATGTCGAATCCCTGTAAATATATAAGGAATAATGGTAACGATCATGCTGAATAGAGCACATAGAATATATAAATTAGAGACGCCCATAATTTCACTTAATGGTCCTGCGAGAATGGTTCCTAAAGGTGAAGCAACCATCATTAACAAATTCAGAAGAGAAGATACTCTACCCATTTTATCAAGAGGTACTGAAATTTGTATAGCTGTCATCACGATTGTATTAACAACCGGCATAACGAAACCCATAACAAAAGATCCAATCCATAACATTGGATAAAATCCTATCGGAGCAAGTCCATAAATTAAATATCCAAGGTTCATGAGCATAATTCCAATAAAAAAGGTTCTTATTTTATTATTCCACTTCTTTTTTACAGAAACTAATATGGATCCTAAAATCATGCCCCCTTGCATAATCATTTGAATCAAAGCTAATGTAAAAGTACTTCCACCATGTATAATCTTGATAAAAAATGGTGCTAGTACCATTGCAGGTTGTGATAACATAACTAATAGCATTGCTAGTATCATGATAATTAAGAGTCCAGGGACACCTCTTAAAATAGAAAATCCAGACTTAATTTCTTTGCCGAATGAACTTTTTTCTTGACCCATGGTATCAATTTGAATCGTCGGTGCTTTAAGCGTTATAAGAGGAACTAGTGCTATAAAGAAAGTTATCACATCTAGCCATAAAATATACTTTATTGGAAAGAAGAATAATAGTGTAGCACCGACAGCAGGTCCAATGAACTGAACAATACCAAGAAACAAATATCTAATCCCATTCACTCTACTCAATTTATCTTTGGGAATCATAGAAGGAATGATAGCACTGACAGTAGGTTGATGGAATGCTTGACATACACTACGAAATCCTATAATTGTAAAAACAAACCAAAATTCTGTGAAATTAAACATAAAAGATAAAGCTAATATTGTTGTTATAATTGCTTGTAATGAATCTGCGACTAAAATTATCATCCTTCGATCATATCTATCTGATATTACTCCTGCGATAGGGAAGAAGACAAGTGTTGGAATTAAAAAAATAAAATTAGCAATCGAGAGCATTAGAGCACTACCAGTCTCATCCGTAATCCACACAGATATAGCAAAAAAGACAACAAGTGATCCTAATAATGAAAACAGCTGTCCAGAGAAAAAAAAAATGTAACTCTTAAATGTCTCTTGATTAGCTGTTTCTTCCAATTTTCAACGACTCAAATAAATGATGCTTTACTTTTCAAATGATAATTTTAATTTTAATGTTATTAATCTTTTTGTTTATCTATTGGTTTGCATTATTGCGATTATTAACTCGCGTATAGGCAATCCACCATATGATAATGGTGATTGTCATTCCTATAATCGAACAAAAAAGGAATAGTTTAGGCACACCAAATATCTCTGCCAACGGACCAGAAATTAAAACACCTATTGGAGATATCGCTGAGGAGATTGCATAATCAATAGAAGAAATCCTCCCTAATTTCTCTTTTGGCACTTTTTGTTGCATAATTGTTAAATAGATTGTATTTATAATAGGAAATGTAAATCCAAGAATTGCTATAATGATGCTCATTAATAAGAAATATCCATGTGGAGTAATACCAATAATTCCATATGTGGCCATTATAAGGAATTCCCCCCCAAAGTAGATGAAAAATCCATGTTTCCAATGCTTTTTAATAGAAGTTACTAATGCTCCTAAAAGTGTACCCCCATTCATGCATGCAAGGACAATAGCTACATTTGTGGGCGTACCAGAATGATTGAATAAAATGAGATAAGGCATAAAGACACTAAAAGGTCTTAATAAAAAGTTTATAAACATTGCTATTATAAGCATCATCAATACAACAGGGATCAATTTTAAAGTTTGAAAACCAATTTTCAAATCTTCTAAATATGATTTTTTCTGAATTGAGGTTACATCTATTTTAATTGTCGGTATACTAGTCAATATTAAGATAATAAATGCAATAACAAATGTTATTGGATCTAATAAAAGGATAATCGTGATAGGAAGAAAAGCCATTAACATCGCCGCTATTATCGGTCCTATTATTTGAAGAAATCCTGTAAGAAACAAATTAGCACCATTCATTCTACTTAACCGTTCTTTAGGAACCATAGTCGGTACAATCGCATTTACAGTAGGTATGTGGAATCCTTGAAATAATCCAAGAAGCCCATTAATGGCTATGATGGGTATTGGTTCTGCTATCTTAAAAAGAAACAAAAAAACTATTAAAACCATAATAGATGCCTGAAGAGAATCAACTACCATAATAATCTTTTTTCTGTTCCATCTATCTATTAAGACTCCCGCAAAAGTAATTACAATTGTCATTGGTAAAATATATAAAAAACTGGATAATGATAGAAGCATTGTACTTCCAGTAATCTCAGTTAACCACAAAATTATTGTAAACTGTGAAATAGATGAACCTAAAACTGAAAACAGCTGCCCACTCCAAAATAATAGGTATGTTTTAAATGTTTTCTCATTAACTGTAATTTCTGTATTCATTTCCATTCCATAAATTCTATTTTATTAATAGTAATAAAAAAAAGAGATAATTATATTTCAATACTTTCAATTTTGCCATTAATTTCATCATACAACCCCTTTCTATCCAAATCGACTTTCCTTATCCCTGTAAAAAACCAAAAGCTAATAGTGCATAGAATACCGAGTAGAGCACAAGAAAATAGCAGAGCAGGAATACCCAATAACAATGCTAATGGCCCTGAAACAAGTGAACTGACTGGTGAGATTGCTGAAGCAAGGGTAGATTCAATCGAAGTTACTCTCCCTAATTTATCAGGAGGTACATTTGTTTGTATAAATGTTTGAGCAAGAGAGTTGATAATTGGTAAAACGAATCCTAATATGACACCACCTAAACCCATAATAAGAAATGAACCTACAGGTGCAATCGCAAATATCATATATCCAATCCAGGCAATTATCATTCCAATAAAAATTACTCTGATTTTATTGTTCCAGTTCTTTTTAATCGATACAAATATTGATCCACTAATAATACCTCCTGTGAAGACCATTTCAACGAGTGCAAGATGCCCTGCTCTTCCTCCGTGAACGTCAATGATAAATAGTGCCATAAGTGTATCAGCAGGTTTGATTAAGAAATTTGATAGCATCGATAAGATTAAGATTACCATAAGACCAGGAACGATTTTCAATATTTTAAAGCCAATTTTAAAATCTTTTTTAAAGGAACGCTTTTTAACTATTTCTTCAGTATGGTTAATTTCTGCTATTGAAGGTATCGTTACCAGTAATAACGGTATCAAAGCAATAAAGAAAGTAATAATATCCGCCCATAAAATCAAGTAAGGTGAAAAGAACACTAGTAGCATTGCTCCTAAAAATGGGGCAAAGAGTTGAACCACTCCGGTAAATAAATAATTAATCCCATTTATTCGTGCTAACTTATCTTTTGGGACCATCGTAGGGATAATGGCATTGACTATTGGTATATGGAACGCTTGAAACATGCTTCGTAAACTGATAAAAACATAAATTATCCAAATATTTGCTAACCCTAATTGAAAAAATAAGATCAATAAAAAAGTAGCAAATGCTTGACCTGAATCGACGAAAATAATTACCTTCTTACGATCAAATCTATCCGCAACAACACCAGCTATAGGCATACATATGATCATCATAAATACATATAAAAACGACGCAAACGAAGTTATAATAGGATCTCTATACACATCCGCAATCCAAAAAGTTAGTACAAAAAACACCACCATTGAACCGAGTAAAGAAAACAATTGACCCGTCCAAAAGAAAATGTATTGCCTAAATGATTTTCGTGTTGGTTTAATTTCCATTCATAATCCCCTAATTTCCTAATTTTTGTTTAAATTTTTTTATTTACATTTTGTCTATCATTTCAAAAAGTTTTGAAGTTATCTCTTCTAATACTTCTTCTGAAGTACTCGTGAATTTAAACACCCCTTCCTCCAATTGACCCTTAATATCTTCTGCCACTAATTCATAAATGAGATTTTCAGCCTCTTCTAACGATATTTCCATCGCTTGGGCCAACTTATCAATTGGTAGATTTTTATATAGTTTAAT
>Ga0209427_10002756_pt1 | contig 20642 bp, 17 predicted proteins | sample DeeMarSWOR136_30_FD_187465 | JGI IMG/M metagenome (GOLD analysis project Ga0209427, IMG submission 187465) | Marine sediment microbial communities from White Oak River estuary, North Carolina - WOR-1-36_30 (SPAdes) (version 2) | ecosystem: Environmental > Aquatic > Marine > Intertidal zone >...
ATTCTAAGATAGACTCAAAGGGAAGACTAATCAATGCACGAGGTAAAACACTATTCTCAAGATTATCAAAGATCCAGAATTCGTTAATTTCCAGCATTGAAAGAAACTTTTGGGAAGCTAAGCCCAAACTTAAAATGCTTACTTCAAAAATGAATATCCCAGAATATATTAAAGAAACAGCTTGGAAAATATATTCTGTTGTAGCAAAAAAGAAATTAACAATGGGACGATCAATTGATGGTTTTATTGCCGCATCATTATATGCTGCAATAAGAGTACATGAATTTCCTCGATTGCTTGAAGAAGTATGTGAAGCTTCCATGACTCCAAGAAGAACTGTTCACCGTTCTTTAGGTATGGTTGTAAAAGAGGTTTTGCCAGAACTTTCACTTAAATACAAACCTATAACTGCGGAGCAACTAGTCTTTCGGTTCGGGAATGACCTCGGTTTACCCATGGAAACCCAAAAAAAAGCGATCAACATGCTTGTGGAAGCTTCAAAGAATGGATTACTCCGAACTGGGAAAGATCCAAAGGGATTAGCCGCAAGTGTCATTTACATGGCAGCGAAAGCTGGAAATCATCGGAAGACTCAGGCAGAAGTCAGTGAAGTGGCTAAAGTTACGGAAGTGACACTTAGAAGTCGTTCCAAACAAATAAAAAGCAAACTTCAGTGATTTGGACAATATCTTGAAAGATATGGTTAAGTTGAGCAATTAGAACAAATTTTTTTTTCTTTTTTTTTAATTTTCATTACATTCTGAATAATAGATGTATCCTAAAACACCTAGAACTAAAAGATTTTTTATAAATGAACTAATTTTATGTTTTATATTTATAATGGTGGGAGAGGAGGAACTTCAAAATCATTCCATACTTCCGTTGTTGGATAATCCCACCAATGGGAGGGGATTTTAGAATAATCGCCATATTTTTCGAGTCCTCTCCTAAAAGCTTTAATATTTTTTTGTGGAACTCTTAGATCATTAGGAGTAGGATAAAAGAAAGCTCCAAATCCACCATTTTTTGTACCAAGATTTCTTACCATATGCCAAACCTCTCGTTCTACTTCTTCAGGTGTGCCTAGAGTATAGATAGATTGAATATTAACACAAGCCCAAAACATTATTTTACCACGATAAGGATTCAAATCACTATATCCACTCATTCTTGGACTATCAAGTTCAATGGCATCAAGACCCCATTCTATTAAAACAGGTAATAATGAATCGATTTTTCCACAACAATGATGATGTACTTCCATTCCGAGAGCATGAGCTTCGTCAATAATATATTTATAAGACGATTCATAGTGTTTTTTGAACATTTTCGGACCAAAAAATGGTCCTTTTTGCTCTCCTAAGTCATCTACTAACATTATCCCATCAGGATTTAAGCCATATTTAAAAGATGCTTTCATTAACTTAACATGATAATCTGCTACTAGTTCTAGAGCTTGTTTAAGTTCTTGTGGATGATTTCTATGATCGAGTAAATATGTATTAAACCCTCTCATAGCAGCTACGACCTGAGAAGGTCCGAATGTTGGTAATATTATCATTAGGTAATGATCCTCACTAACATTATTTTTTAGTTTAAGAGCGAATTCAAATCTGGTTTTATCATCTGCATTTGGTGTATATTTTTCTATATAATCCTCATAATATTCCCAATCTAACAATGAAGTTCTTCCCGGATGCCCCATATTTTGATCATTACCTTTCATATTCCAAATACAACCCCACTCATCAATTTCTTCATGTGGTATTTTTCTCCATTTATTTCCCTCGAATTCTGGATTTTTATTTGCCCAGTTAGGTCTTTCCCAGTCGAAAACTCCTCTTATATGAGGAAATAATCCTTCTTCTCCTTCATTCCATCCAGGCTTCCAGTTCTTAGAGTAGGTTATAGGTAAAGGATAAACATCTCCAGCTATCAGATTGAAAACAGGTACTTTATCAGGATTATTGAAGCGAATTGCTGCTTTTACACGTTCTTTTGCATTCATAATATCTCGATGCTTGCATGTTATAATGGGGAAAATTATATTACTTTTTATAAATGTATATAGTTAAAAAAATTTAGTAACCATCAAAGCTGATCTCCTTCCATATAATTTAATTTAATCCATTTTTTCATTATTTTTTTAAGAAAATATCTTTAAATTCATGTACTTATCTTAATCCAAAAAAATTGTGTTAACCTTTTTATTGTTTTAAACCAAAGATAGATTATTATTAATTTAAGTTAGAATCTATGCAATTTCTTGACATTATTGTGGGAGTTTTAAGTATTTTATTTGGCTACCTTTTAGGTTCTGTGAATCCTGGTTATTTATTTGGTAGATTAAAGGGTATTGATATACGAGAAGAAGGAAGCGGTAATGCTGGTACTTCAAATGTTCGCATTGTTTTAGGATTTAAATATTCTGTTCCGACAGGAATATATGACACATTGAAAGGTATAATTGCCGTCTTTATTGCACATGCGATGGGTGCTAATATTATTGTTGCTCAACTGAGTGGATATGCTGCGATTATTGGACATATTTTTCCTTTTTATTTGCAATTTCGGGGTGGTCAAGGTATCGCAACCGCTACAGGACTAATGCTCCTTTATATGTTTACTCAATATTTTGTTAATTTTGAATTCTTATACCTGATATTATTCTTAGCTTGTATATATGTGATATTTTATCTAGCTTCTAGGGTTAAAAAATCTATGCCTATGGTATTTACTTTACCTGTCTATGGATACATGATTTATCTACATTATCCTAATAATCCCTACAATATCTTCTGTTGGATAATTCTTGTCTTTCTTATCTCATTTGGTATTTATAGTATCTTTGCTTTAAAATTGTTTAAAATCGAAAATGAGAATTTTAAATCGAGTTGGTGGAGAGTGGCGATAAGACCGGTTACTCTTCTGTTTTTGCTTTTTTATTTTGTTTTTTCTCGAATGGTAGCTCTTATGTTAATAGGTATTGTAAGCTTATGTTTTATTGGTCTGGACCTCTTTAGATTCCTTCATAAACAAACGAATATATTATTAACAGAGAAAACTAAAGCTATTTTTAGAAAGGGTGAAGAAAAGAAATTTTCCTCTATGACAATTTTTTTAATCTCTACTTTTATTATAATTCTGTTATTCGAAATTGAGATCGCAATTACAGCCTTAGTGTTCCTTACATTTGGGGATATGTTTGCCAAAATATTTGGATTAGCTTTTGGGCAACACAAATTTTTTGATAAATCTATTGAGGGATCTCTTGCTTATTTAGGAACTATTGTTATATGTGGATATTTCGTCTATAATATGGTGGATATAAGCTTGGCTATTTTAATAGCAGGAGGAATTTCAGCCACTTTTTCAGAAGCTCTTCCGTTGGGAATGAACGATAATTTTACAGTTCCAATAATAAGCGGTTCAGTTATGTCTGCCTTTATGCTATTTGGCTTTTAAAGTAAAATATCTGAGGAGAAATATTTTCATTTCTATATTTACACTCTGCTTTTTCTTAGATTTATCTGAAAAATTAACATTATATAGGTGTATTTTTATTTCTTTTATAAGGGTATAAGTGAGAAAATGAGTTATTTAGAAAAAAAGTATTCAGTTAAAATTAGGGAAGTGTTTGAACAATTAACTATCTTAGATAAATCTCTTCTTATCCAATTAAACAAAAAATCTGTAAAAAATATTAACGAAATTGCTAAACTATGTGCCGATTTTAATCATAATATAAATCTAATACTTAAGAAATATTATCCTGAAATAAAAGAGATGAATGAAAAATTAAACATTAAATCTACGTTAAAGTTTTATTATGATTTGATCTTCAAATTAACGCATTTAGTACGAAATATTGAAAATTTTAAAAAGATTGACCAGGAATATTATGAAAAACTAGTAGAGTTTATTAATGAAAAAGAGAGATTGATATCCGGGAAATATAGGGATATTTGTACTCAAGAATTAACAGCCTTTTATGATCAAAATTCGCGACGGAATTTAGAGAAAATTCTGATTGAAAAAATAGAAAGTAGAAGTAGAAATTATTTCACATTTGGTTCTTTAGAAGAAGAAATAAAGAAGATTGCCCTATTAGCAGGTGCGAGTTCTGTTGTAATCACAGTTGCTGATCAACTGAGCAAAGAAGATTTAAAATCTGCAAAATCAATCATTATTTTTGACATTAGCGAAGATCAAGATTTCAAGTATTTAACAATAATAGGAGGAGAAATCAAGAAGTATTTAGATTCGAAAAATTATGAATCAGTTATAAAAAATGGGACAATCATTACAGATGCCAAATTACTACCTGATGAGATCTAGCGCTCTTTAATCCCAAATTATTTTATTAATTATATTCCTTTTTTAAATAGCAATTCCATTATGAACATTCTTATGTGTAGTTTGCAAATTATAATTTAAGTTTAGTATTAATTTTAATTTGATTCAATGAAAAAATTTAGGTTTTGTTTAAGGATATTTATTCTTTCTTTTCTTCTAATCATAAGTTATATTGTTCTCTATTATTTTTTCTATTATAATCAATTGTTTGAATGGGACTCTAGAGAATTAAAAGTCAATTGGATGATTACTATCCTCTATTTTATTTTATTTTTTTATGTTCTCTTCTTTCTGGTTGATAATAAGGTATATAATATAATTTTTGGTTTTATAGCTTCATTTGGAACTTTTTTATGGATAGGTATATATCTTCTTGAATTTTATAAGATTGAATTTGGGTTATGGAATTTAGACTCTATAAGAAATTCAGCAGCAATCCTATGTATTTCAATATTGTCTCCAGGATTTACTTTATACATAATTAAATTTATCAAGAATAACTCTAATCCTAGTAGAAAATGGAAAATTATTAAAAATTATCACGTTCATGAAGGATTTGTTGGTATTCTACTCGTGGTAGTCGCTTTTTTATTATGGATAATTCGCTTTTGGATGGTCCAGCTTGAAGTATTTAAGAAAAAATTAAGATTATTTTTAGCTATAGATATGGTATTGCTATTTTTATTTCTATTTAGTGGTAGTTTTTTAATTTTAAGAGATAGAAGAGATATTGTTAGATTAAAGTTTATCGAAAAGAGGAAGGAACAATCTGGAAATAGAATATCATCAACTTTCAACCAAATTTCTCAAGATTCCGTAGAATTTTTTAAATCACCAAGAGGATTATATTATCCTTTCGGGATTTTATTAAATTGCATAGCTGTAAATCTGTTTATTCACGGAACTGACTTTCTCCCTAAGGAGATTTTTCAATTAGATCATGAAACTATTGTGATAATAGGATTTATTCTTTGTTTTATCGCTGGGGGATTAATTGGATTGGATTGGTTACGTCTATTCTCTAAACTTTATCCAGAATTATATGAAGAATTAGAGCTAATTTTAGATGATTTAAGAAAACGATAAGTAGTATTTTAGAGATTTACTCATAAAATATTTATTTTTTTAAGGATAAATGCAAAACTCCTACCAGATTAAAAATATTTCATTTTAACAATTTATAATTACAGCGGAGTAAAATAAATTTTAATAATGATTGGAAAATTATTAGAACTTATAATTTGGGTGAAAAATTATTAAAAAAACTGAAATCATTGAGACTAATACAGGTAGACTACAAGGGTATGTAGATGAAGGGATTCATATTTTTAAAGGTATACCCTTTGCAGAACCACCTATTGGTGATTTACGATTTAAACCCCCTGTTAAAAGAAGACCATGGGAAGGGATATTAGATGCAACAGAATATGGTCCATTTTCAATTCAAAATCATGGCGGTATAATAGATTTTTATCATCGAATATTTGGTCAGGAGATACTAGAGAGTGAAGATTGTTTAACACTAAATATTTGGACACCAGCAATAGATAGAAAAAAACGCCCTGTAATGGTATGGATTCATGGTGGTTCTTTCATAGGGGGAGGTAGTGCTACTGTAGCTTATGATGGGAAACCTTTAACCACCCGAGGGGATATTGTAGTAGTTTCAATTAATTATCGATTAGGGGCTTTTGGTTTTCTATATATCCCAGGTATTACTGCAAATGCTGGAATGCTTGATCAAATTGCTGCTTTAGAGTGGATCCAAAAAAATATTGGAATCTTTGGTGGAGATCCCGATAATGTTACAATTTTTGGTCAATCTGCAGGAGCTTGTTCTGGTATAAGTTTAATTGGAATGCCAACAGCAAAAGGACTTTTTAATAAAGTCATAGCTCAGAGTTCACCAATTTTCCTGCCAAATCCGACAACAAAAAGTACTAAGGCTTTGATGGAAAAACTGGGACTAAAAGCTCGAGATATTAAAACACTTCGAGAATTAAAAACTGAGGATATAATCGAAGCTCAAAGGGAAATTATAAAAGAAAACGTAGGGTTAGATTATGAAATTATGAAGTTTAGACCAAGTATAGATAAAGTGGGTGGAACGCTGCCAATTCACCCCTTAGAAGCATTAAAGAAAGGTGAAGGAAAAAACATAGATATATTGATAGGATGTAATGAAGAGGAGCAGAAAACGATTATGTTGAGTCCTAGTCTAAAGAATGTAAATGCGGAAAGAGTAGAATCACTGATAACAGGAAGTTTGAGACCTTTGAATTTAGCTCATGAGAGTAAGGTTCTTATTCAAAGATATAAAAATGCTAGGAAAGATCTGCTTCCAATCGATCCAGTTGAAATTCTTATTGCGATCGGTTCTGACCTTATATTTAGAATACCAGCTATTAATATAGCTGAGGCACAGAGTAAACATAATTCCAATGTATTTTTTTATATTTTCACTTGGCCATCACCTTTGGTTAAAGGGGCTTGTCACTCTGTGGAAATATCATTTGTATTTGGAACAGTAGGTATACCGGGTATGAAATATGTTGTTGGTAAAGGTTCTGAGGTTAAAACACTCAGTGAAAAAATTATGGATAGTTGGATTGCTTTTGCACGTAATGGAAATCCAAACCATGGAAATATTCCAGAGTGGCCCGTATATAATGTAGAAAAAAGAGCTACAATGATAATAGGGAAAGAATTCAAGGTAGTAAATGCTCCCTATGAAAAAGAACGAGAAATTTGGGATGATTTTCCAGAGATTTAACTCAATTTAATTGTCAATTTATTTTTCTCAATCCTTGTTATTTGATTCTAATCTGAATTTTGCTTTTCTTACTCATAAAATATTTATCTTTTAAAGTATTATTGTTAATGGTTTCCTATGGCTAAAAAGAAGAAGGAAGTACCAATAGTCGGAATAACCGTATCGAAAGAAGATGATTTTTCTGGTTGGTACTCGGAATTGATTAATAAGGCAGAATTAGCAGATATTCGATATAACGTGAAAGGATTTATCGTTTATCGAGAATGGGCAACAATTACAATTAGGAGGATGTACAAAAAGTACGAAGACTTATTAGAAAAGAAAGGTCACCTCCCATTAACTATGCCATCTTTGATTCCTGAAAGTAATTTTCTATTAGAAGCAGATCATGTTGAGGGTTTCGCACCTGAAGTGTTTTGGGTGACAGAAGCTGGCAGTTCTGGTCATTTAAGTGAACGATTAGCATTACGCCCTACTAGTGAGACTGCTTTATATCAAATGTATTCACTATGGATTCGAAGTTATAATGATTTACCTTTTAAACGTTATCTTTCTTGTCAAGTATGGCGTTATGAAGGGAAAGCAACAAGGCCATTCTTTAGGGGGAGAGAGTTTCATTGGATTGAGTCACATAATGTCTTCGCTACTATGGAGGAAGCAATGGAGCAAGTTAAAGAAGATATGGAAACTACATACCAGATGCTCCAAGAGGAGTGTTGTATTCCTATTATATTTTTTCAAAGGCCAGAATGGGATAAATTTGCAGGAGCGGTTCATACATATGCAGCGGACGCGTTAATGGGTTCTGGAAAGGTGCTTCAGCTACCCTCAACACATTTATTGGGACAGAATTTTGCAAAACCATTTAATGTGAAATTTATTGATAAAGATGGAAAGGAAAAGTATGGGTATCAAACCTGTTATGGCCCTGCTCAGAGTAGAAATTATGGTGCAATGATCGCCTTTTTGGGCGACGATAAAGGCTTAGTTTTGCCTTTTGATTTAGCACCAATCCAAATTATTATTATCCCTATAATCTTTAAAGGAAAGGAACAATTAGTTTTGGAAAAAGCGAAAGAAATATACAATATTTTCAAGGAAAAATATACTGTTAAAGTTGATGAATCAGACGAATCCGTTGGTAATAAATTCTATCTTTGGGAATTGAAGGGTGTACCTATTAGAATCGAGGTAGGACCTAAAGACATTGAAAATCAACAAGTGGTAGTAGTAAGAAGGTATGATGGGAAGAAATTCAATATAAAAGAACAAGACTTAGAAAAAAAAGTCGATAATATTGTTGAAAACTATACGAAAGAGATAAAAGAAAGATCTTTAATTGATTTTGAATCTCAAATTGAATGTGTTTATGAAAAAGATGCTGCAGTTGAAGCAATTAACAATGGTAAAATAGTATGTTGTGGTTTCTGTTCAATTGATATGGATGCCTACCATTGTGCGGAAGTAGTTGAAAAAGAGATTGGTGGAGAAGTCCGAGGAAAAAGAGTTAATGAGGAAAAAAATGAATTTGCTACTTGTTTAATTTGTGGAAAACCTGCAGAATGCACTGTTTATATTGCTAAAAGTTATTAATTAATTTTTATTTATTAATAAAGGCTTTTTAAGGTAAATTCCTCTTGAAACCATTAATTAAAAAAAAGAAAGAAATATAAATACTCAATTAGAATGATTGAGTAGTGTATTCGGATGACGTTCTTCCTCTTTAATAAATTTTTGTTCCATATTTATGTATCCACAATCTAAACACTTTGCAGTTATAGGAGGAAAATAATTAATAAGCTTCGGCTTTTTTTCCGAAGAGCAATTTGGGCAAAAATAATACATGTTTTGGTCTAGTTTATTTATTAAAATTATCTTAAATTACTTTATCAAAAGAACCATAAAAACTCCTACAATTAAGTCTAGTATTAAATAGTATAAAATTCTAATTTAAAAGCCATTTTAATAATCGAAATTAATCCAAAACTTTAAGAAAACTAAATGCTTTAATTTTCTCAAATTTTTGAAATAAATAATAACGATGCTAGACTTTGTACACCCGCTTTCTGATGATTTTGAAAATATCTATTTCGTAGAAGGAGAAAGAAAGGGATATTATCCCTTTTCTCATTCGTTACTCATTGGAAATTACTTAATAGACACAGGAATTTCAGGAACTCGTTTAAAAAAACTCGAACAGCAATTTCAAATTAATACTACAATTTTAAGTCATTGGCATGAGGATCATATATCTGGTAATAAATTTCTCCCTAATTCTAGTTTTCTGTGCCATAAAGATGATAAACCTCCTATTGAAGATATTGAAAAGATGTTTCCCTATTATAGAGTTGAAGGGACTGAAGCTGGAAGGGAATTCAGGACATTATTTGAAATGTTTGGCATGAGTAATACTAAAATCACCAAAACTATCAACGACAATGAGATAATCAATATTGATGATCAACTTAAATTGAAAGTTGTTCATACTCCAGGTCACACAGCAGGACATTGCGCGGTTTATGAAATAAATTCCAAAATTGCATTTTTTGGTGATATCGATTTGACGAGGTTTCCATATTATGCGAACATTGACTCAGATTTAATAGATTATGAAAATTCAATTGATAGACTTAAAAATTTAGATTTTGAGATTGCGGTGTTGGGGCATAGAGATCCAGTTTTTGGAGGTAACAATATTAAAATTGAATTAGATAAATTCAAATCAATTATTTTTAAAAGAGATGAAAGAATATTATCTAATTTATCTGAACAGAATCCTATCAGTCCGATAGATCTCAAGGGTAAAAATTTAATCTATAGAAGATATTCTTATGCAAATTTTGAAGTAATTTCAGAATTAGTCATGATAGAGAAGCATTTTGAAAAGCTACTTAAAAATAATTTAATTGTGATTAAAGATAATGGATACATATTGAATTAATCATGTCTAATAATTTATTTTAGAATATTCGCAAATTTAATACAAAACACTTTATATGAAAAATAAATAAGGAGATTGAATGGTTATGAACATTCCGAAACTAGATCGTTTTTGGAAATATGTACAATATTGGGATGAAATTGAACCGGAATTTCCAACAATTCGACTTGGGAAACACAAGATAATAACAGCGAGAGAACTCAATGAAGAAACTGATCAGCTTGCTAAAGTTTTCTTAGATTTAGGAATTTCAAAAGGAGATACAGTAGTTACGATACTACCAACAATTCCTGAATTCATTTTCACATATATAGCAGCTAGTAAGATAGGTGCCATCACTATTCCAATGGATAAAGAGTATAAAAAAGCAGATTTTAAGCTTTTGATTCCTCATTCAAACCCAAAAGTAATAGTTACCATTGATAAATGGCAAAAAAATAAGATTGCTGACAATTTGAGCGAGTTAAAAGAGGATCTAGGAGATATTCGATATATTTTGGTCGGTAAGCATGAATTAGGTGAAAATTATCAAGAATTAATTGTTAGAGAATATCAACTTGATAAAGAATTAGAAGCTGCAAAAAAAAATCAAAAATCAGACGATACGATTCTTGTTGTATGGACGGGGGGAACAACTGGAGCCCCCAAAGCAGTTGAATTGACTCATAATAACATAATAGAAATGTGTTTTATTGAATATCAAAAAATAATTGGATGGATTCAATCTATAAAAAAAGTTGAAATGCAGAGGAATAAGCATTTAGTAAATTTACCTGTCAGTCATGTAGGTGGAACTGTGGAACTCCTTGGAACTGGTATTCTTGGTGGATTAGAAATGATAGTACAAGCTTCATGGTCCCCTTGGGATGCTCTGAACGCAATAAAAGAGTATAATATTCCTTTTATGGGAGGTGTCCCTACAATGTTTAAAATATTACTATCACTACCAGATCTGGATACTTATGACCCAAAAAAATATTTGGATTTAGTCGTTTTATCAGGTGAGAAGGTATCTGGTGAATTATTGAACGGAATAAAAGAAAGAATTTGTGACGAAATTATAATAGGATATGGAAGTACTGAAGCAGGAGCAGAAGTTACATTCACCGAGCTTGGAGATAAGTTGGAAAAGATTGCCCAAGGTTATGTAGGCAAAGCACTTCCTGGAGTAGAGTTAAAGATTATTGATGAGGAAAATAAAGAATTACTAAGTGGGGAAATCGGGGAAATACTTGTAAAAGGAGCTTTAACAAGTAAATCCTACTATAAAATGCCCGAAGAGGATAAGGCTGGATTTACGAAAGAGGGTTTTTGTAAGACTGGAGATTTGGGATACATTGATGAAGAAGGTGGGTTGTATATAACTGGAAGAATAAAAGAAATTATTAGGGTAGGGGCTTTTACCGTGCTTCCAGCAGAGATAGAAGAATTAGTGCTCCCACATCCAAAAATTGCTATTGCAGCAGCTTTAGGAGTAGCGGATAAAATCAAGGGAGAAGTTGTATGGTTGGTTATTGGTCCTGAATTAGGAATACAATTTGATAAATCGGATGAGGAAGAAGTAATGGAAATTTGTAGAAAAAATTTAGCGAAATTTAAAGTTCCTGAGAAAATTATTATTTATCCTCTCGATCCCAATGATCTTCCAATTACTAGAATAGGTAAAGTTGATAGAGTTCGTTTGAAGAAAGAACTCCTCCCACCCATTGAATAATAAAATAATCAAATTTAACCAAATAAAAGGTGAAAAATAGCTGAAAGATATAGTTATATATGAAAAAGAAGGAGAAATTGGGAAAATTATTTTGAACAACCAAGATAAAAATAATGCTTTAGATTTCCTAACGATCAATAAATTAATTAAAGCATTCGAATTAAGTGCTCAAAATGATGATGTTTGTGTTATATATTCTGCTGAAGGGAAAAATTTCACAGTAGGAGCTGATCTAAAATATGGTTTTAACTTAGTATCAAATCCTGATAAGTTACAAGAAGCCATTGAGTTTCTAGAATCATTCCAAGATTTAACGAGAGTAATGCTATCTCACACAGGAGTAATAATAGCCGGACTTCATGGTTGGGTTATTGGTGGGGGTTTTGAACAACTTCTTTGTTGTGATTTGAGAATTGCTGCTGATGATACTCGAATAATGATGCCTGAATTAGGAGTTGGTCTTTTCTTTTCAAATGCATCCACAAAGTTATTACCCAGAATTATTGGAGAAGGTCGCGCGAAGCAACTAATGTATTTGGGTGAAGAAATTGGTGCAGAAGAAGCTTTTAATATAGGTTTGGTCTCTCAAGTTTGCAAACGAGAGAGTTTGAATAGAATTCTTAAACGCACAGCTAATTCGTTAATACAAAAAGAACATTCTGCTTTAAAATGGGCAAAAAAATTAATAAATGAAGATCAAGATGACAATTTTGAGTCAGTTTTAGCAAAGGAATTACGAGTAATGATGTTAGCGGGACAATCTGAAGAACTCAAACGAAGACTTGGAAAATTTGTCAAACAATAATTATATTTATATTTAAATTCTATTTTCTTTCTGTATACTTTTGAAGAATTTAATAAAATTATAAAGTAGGAGAATATTTGAGGTATATTATATTATTCCTAACCTTTGAAATAAAGCAGTAATTAGTATTGGTAATGCTATTGTTGCATCGCACCATACACTAATATGTTTAGATTTACTAGAATATTTTCCCCAAGATTTTGCTTCTGAAACGGTACTTCCTGAAAGTCCACCATCGTACTCCATAGCGGTATGTATTCGAATTGAATAATTATACCCCATTTGTTCAATTTTATCAAGCTCATCCAACATTGGAAAAATTTGTTGTGCCCAATTTCTCGGAACTCCACCACCGATTATGATCGTAGCATATTCTTTAGATTTTCTTACAATATCTGCAAACTTTTTTACATCTTCTAAGATATCAAATTGAAAATCATATCCTTCATAGAATGCATATTTTAATAGTTTTAAAGCTAATTCAGAGTCAGAAAAAGCTGGGATAAAAATTGGTATGTTTTTTTTAGCTGCCATTGATAAGATGCTTCGATTTTTAATATTTCTGCCTATTTGACTTAAGAAATCAGAGGGGGTCGTCTTAATATTTTTCGACTTATAAACTGATTGAATTATCTCAAATAATTTCTTATCAGCAATTTTGTAGTTATCTTCTGGAAGAAATACATCATAAATTCGATTAATTCTAAACTTGAATAATTCATTATCATCAACACTAGTACTTCCTAGATAATGTCCAATATTACATGTGGCATCGACTAAATCATGCGTAATGTTAGCACCAGTACTTATTAAAACATCAATTAAATCATATTCCATTAATACAGTTATTAAATCACCCATTCCTGCTGGAACTAGTGCCCCAGAAAGAGTTAATACGGTTAGGATATTTTTATTTGTAACTATTTTATGAAGAATTTCTAAAGCAATTCCTAAATTCTTTCCTTGAAATCCACAACCTCTTAAAGATTCTAATAAGTTATCAACATCCTTTATTTTCTTAACATTAAAAGGAGATATTTTCCTAGTTAAAAATCCTTCTTTGTTTAATTCATTCATGAATATATTTTAATACTTAAAATCTTTTAAATAGATCTAATTTCTTTTAATATAATATAAATTCATAATCTTAACAAATAATATGGATTATGTTCTTAGAAATATTTTTCTTTTTAATATTAGTGAATTTACTTCACTTTTTCAATCTCATTTGTAAGCTGGATCAATTAAATCTTTTTAATGTATAGAGTTGAGATGATTTAGTTAAATCTGCTTAATTTAAGGAATTCAATATAATAATTTTAAAATTTATTAATACCACTATGAAAAATTTAAATAATAATTATATGTTATATATTATTAATTAGTATATATAATGTAATGTAATTTAAAAGATGTCACTCGTCCCAAAAAAAGTTTTTTTTGTAAGCGGTAAAGGATATCATAAATTAAAGCTAGCAGCCTTTGAACAAGCTCTTAGAGACGCAGGAATTGAAAAATATAACTTAGTTCATGTTTCTTCAATATTACCACCTTATTGTATTGAAATAAATAAAGAAGATGGACTAAAACAACTTAGACCTGGTCAGATTGTATATACTGTTTTATCCCGATCAGATTCTAATGAATATAATCGATTAATCTGTGCTTCTATTGGAATTGCAAAGCCAGCTAATAAGAGTCATTATGGTTATTTGAGTGAACATCATACATTTGGCGTAAAACCAGAAAAAGCGGGAGATACTGCTGAAGATATAGCCGCAGAAATGTTAGCTTCTACTCTAGGTGTTCCTTTTGATCCAGACGCGAATTATGATGAAAAGAAGGAAGTATTTAAAATGGATGGGAAAATTATTGAAACTAAAAATATCACAGCATTTGCAACAGTTCGAACAGAGAATGAATGGGCATCAGTAGTAGCTGCAGCAATATTTATCCTTTAATTCGATTTTCCTAACAATTAATTTCTTTTATTTGATAGGAAATATCCCCATTCAGTATAAGAATAGCAATTGTTGTTGATGGTCCAAAATATTGTGTCTCTAAATAACCTTTTCCTGGATTAATCAATAAAATTTCTCCTTCATACGTAATTTCAGGTTCATGTGAATGTCCATATGCAATAATATCAACTTTTTTATCCTTAAATATATCTAATACTTTAGATTTAATATTTTCAATAGGACCACCACTCGCAGGATGAGTAATGCCTATTTTCTTCCCTGAAATCTCAAAAATCTCTCTTGATGGAACTATGTCAATAACGTATTTTGGATCCGCATTACCATAAACCCCTTTAAAACGATCACCTTTAAGCTTCCTCAAACCATCGAGAACATCTATAGAAACATAATCTCCAACATGAATAGCCCAATCTGAATCTTCGATTTCTTTAAATATATCTCTAGGTAAATCTTCAAAATTCCATATGTGGGTATCTCCTAAAATCACAATTTTTACTGTCAAAATACTACAACATTAATTTTAAAAGTTTCAATTAGTTCAAATATTAAACTCATCCATAAAAAAATTCTAGGTCGGATTTTAAATACTGGAATAATAGGTGAAAATTACATTTCTTTTATGATTTTATTTAAAGGCTTTCTATCTGTAGGATCTGGAATCTTTCCTTGAATATATCCAAAGGGAAGTACGGTTAATAAATAATCATTAGCATTTATTCCTAGAATTTCCTTAACTTTTCCTTTATTCATTGATCCTATCCAACAAGTACCAATTCCTAATGTCCAAGCCATTAACATCATGTTCATTGACACTAACGAAGTATCTATTACATACCACTTCCCGCTTATCCTTGTTTTTCCTACAATAGCTACTGCAAATGAAGCTTCAGCGATAAACCAACCATAACCGGTTGCTCTAGCTATTTTTTTTAAAATATCCTTATTTTTAATAACAATAAATTTCCATGGTTGGCGATTTGAAGCACTTGGTGCCCATCGTCCTGCTTCAAGTATCATCTCTATTTCTTTTTCTGGAATTGGCTTATCTTGGAAGGCCCTTATACTTCTTCTTTCTTTAAGGATCTTCAGAAATTTTTCTGGCTCAATCATTATAATATCTTTAGGATTTATTATTCAAATAAACTAATCATTGCATTTTATAATTGAAATATTTAAAAACTTATTTTTTTTTGTAGATTTTAAGAAGATGTTCTGAAAATTTTAAAAAAGAAATATCTCTTAATAAAGAAAAATCATGGGATTAGTCTCTAAAAGGATTATTTATTTAAGTTTTGTCAGAGCATTTATATTATTTACAAATTTTCTTGCTCTTCATGATTGTAATAATCGGATTCAAGATTTGGGAAAATTTTCTTTTTCCTTCCTTCCTTTTCCATTGTAATGAGTCCAAGATCAATTAGTTTGTTTAAATGATAATGTATTGTCTTATGATCTACTTTGAATTTTTTGGTAATTAAATTATTCCAAATACCTGGTTTTTGTTCAATCATTTCTAAAATTTCTAATGTAAGCTTACTTTTTTGTAATTTTAAATCTATATTGGAAATTGGATTTCTTTGATAATATGGAAAGTATGCTAGATAGTTTCCTATTCTTTTTTTTCCAATTATTTTATAAGTTTGTAGAATATCGAGATGCCAAACTAAATTTCCTGCTGCGAGCCCAGTCTTTCTTAACAATTCGTTGAAATGGATTCCTGGTTCATTTAATATGAGATCGATAATTTTATTTCGATTTTCATTTTCCAATACCTCTTCTAAGGATAATCTATGAGCCCCTTTTTCTATAGACACAGTTCTTTTTCTTAAATATTGAAAATACTCCTTCTTTGATATTAAAAATGCGATTGAAAGAAGACCCACAGCAATGATCATAATAGTAAATATTATCCAAGTCCAGTCATCTGGTTCTGTACTAAACTCAAAAAGTGTTACATAGTAATCAGTATCACTCTCAATTTCTGGTAAAGAACTTTCTAAGTATTGCTCCGAGATTGACTCATTAAGTCTATCCTCAGTTTCAACTAATTCCCATGATTCTTGGTTATTGCTATATATCGCTAGTGAATAGTTTGTGTTCGATTTTAACCCAAATTGATCTAATTTGCGATAAACAATTTTAAAGTTTTGAATTGATGAGTTTGATCTAATTCTAAAAATACAGTTATATCCATATCGTAATTGGAAATTTCCTTTTCGTGGTGATCTAGGAGGTTGAGATATTCCAAAATTTTCCATTTTTATTTTTGAGGATATATTTAATGAAATTGATTCATTATTATTAAAAACAAATAAACTTTGACGATTGAATATTTGATTTTCATATTCAATATAGAGATTTATTCTTGAAGTTGTTGTAATTTCAAAAATGATATTATTAGGAAAGTTATAGATGACATATTCATCAGATTCGACTATATCATTTGTCCAAAATTCGGAAATGTTTTCAGTTCTCCCAATTGTATGAGTTAAAACTATGTTTAATTCAAGAAGCATAATAAATAATATTAGAAGACTAAATCTCAATTTTTTCCGGTCAAATGAATTTTTTTGAACCAATTCTCCTCAAATTTCTTCTATTAATTCAATAAATTATAGTTAAAATAAAAAAAATAATTTTTTTAAAACTGTTGCTTGCTTCTATTTTCTTCTTCTGAGGAATATTACTGAAATCACAGCTAAAATACCAACTATGCTTATAAGACCTAAATAAATAAGCAAGTTATTTTCAGCTTCAGGAATTAATACTGTCCAATATGAGAAGTGATCTGTTTCAGTAACTAAATATCCGTCTTCTATGGTGGTTGGGACTGAAATCCATTCTTCTGATGTTTCATCATAGTAGGCCCATGTTCCAATACGATTTTGATGATTTGCTTCTATTTTCAATTTAGCCTGAATTTCACCAGAATTATTACACTGAATTGAAACACAAAAGCCTTCTTGATATAGAAATCTATGCCGGTTTCGTACAGTATATCTATTCCCCATCAATAATCCTAATTCAGCTTGTTCTTCCGTACATGTCATATTCATTTGAAGATCTTGTTCACATTCAACTTCAATTTCAAAAGATTTGACACCAATCCTTAAAGAATCGCAATTAATATTTACATCGATATTGACTGTTGAATTAAACGTTAGTCTTGTTCTCTCTCGGAATTGAAACATCACACGATTGTTTGCTTGGATACGCGTTTGATAAGTATCATCATTTATGTCAATAGAGGATTCTGTAGCAAATACAGTATTGGCGCTAAACACAGTAAAAAGAATCATCAAAGCAAAGCTTCCTATCAATATTTTACTAATTTTTTTCATTTTTATTTTAAACCTATTATGTTCTAATTAAAAAAATAAGTTTGATATAAAAAGCATTAAGGAACACTTATCCCCATTTAAATTTCTATAAATAGATATCTATTTATTTTATCATCAGAGATGAATATCGAAATATTTTTAAAACTACAAGCAATTTATTTTATAAAATACAATTCTATTGGGATTAAGAGAAATGAAAACGTTTCACCAATCGGTTAAATCTAAACTTAGAAATTATTCGAAGCGTTTTTTTTCATTAGAATTGTGTTTAAATGAATCAGATTTAGATTTATTATTATTATAAAAAGCCTTCTTTCTCTATGGAAGGAATTTTTATATTTCTCTCATAGTAATAAGAAGGTCGTTAAAAATGAAATAAATTTAAAAAGGTTAAATAAAATGGACGAGAAAAACGATATAATGGTTTCCGATATGATGGAAAAAATTCGAGGAACATTAGTTCTTCCAAAGAGAGCGTATTTCTTCGATACCACTCTTCGTGATGGAGAACAAACTCCCGGAATTAGCTTCACACTAAAAGAGAAAATATCAATTGCTCAATCATTAAACGAACTTGGTATAGATGTAATTGAAGCAGGATTTCCAGTCATATCTCGAGGTGATTTTGATGCCTGCAAAGAAATTTCGAAACTTGGATTAGATTCAGAAATAATAGGATTAGCCCGAATTAAGAAGATTGATATTGATAAGGTTATTGAAGCAGATATGGATTCAATTCATGTATTTATTGCAACTTCTGACTTACACTTGAGAGAAAAATTACAAATGACAAGAGAAGAGGTTATTGATAATGTTAGAGAATTGATATCTTATGCTAAAGAACATTATTCTGAAATTGAGTTTTCAGCAGAGGACGCTACACGGTCAGATTTAGATTATTTAATCAAAGTAAATCAAGCTGCTGTCGAAAGTGGAGCTACTCGTATTAATATACCAGATACTGTTGGTACAATATCCCCAACTGCATATGGATATATTGTTAGGAAAAACTATGAATCATTACCTAAAAATGTGCGGATTGCAGTGCACTGTCATAATGATTTTGGTTTAGCTGTAGCAAATTCAATAGCGGGATTTGAAAATGGTGCTTCTGAAGCACAAACAACAATATTAGGATTAGGTGAAAGAGCAGGAAATGCGGCATTTGAAGAAACTGCTATGTCTCTTTATGCTCTATATCAATTACCAATGAATGTAAATACAAGACTAATTTTTCCAACAGCTAAATTAGTTGAAAGTTTTTGTGGAGGGAAAGTAAGTATTGGTAGATTAACACCCTTAATTGGTCAGAATGCATTTGCACATGAATCAGGTATTCATGCTCACGCGATGATTCAACATGCTCGTGCTTACGAACCCATAACACCAGAATTGATAGGAATTAAACGTTCTGACAATGTTGAAGAAATTATCAAACAATCAATAAAATTGGGAAAACACACAGGAGGACATGCACTTAAAGCAAAATTAGAAGAGTTAGGTATCCATACTACGAATGATCAATTTTCTAATATTATGAATCATGTAAAGGCCTTTGGAGATAAAGGACATGAGGTAACAGAAGAAGATTTTTATGCTATTTTGAAAGATGTCTTCGAAGATCTACCCGAAGAAGATCAATTCGTAAAACTTGAAGAATTAACAGTCCTAACTGGCTCAGTTACTCCAACTTCTACTGTGCGTTTAAAAATTGATGATAATGGGAATAGTATTGAGAAAGTAGCCTCTTCAGTAGGGGTTGGACCGGTGGATGCATCAGTTAATGCCATTATTAAATGTTTCGAACCAATGAGCAAAATTAAGTTATTGAATTATCAGATTGATGCAATAACAGGGGGAACAGAAGCCCTGGGTCATACTACAATTGAAATTATGGATATTGAAAGTAATCATATTGTAAAAGCAAGCGCAACTCATGAAGATATAGTAATGAGCTCTGTTTTATCACTGTTAAAAGGACTTAACCTTATAGTTAAGAAAAAAAATGTATCTAGCTATTCAAAAAAGCTCTAATACAAATAAATGATAATCTATCTATAGCTTACAGGCGATGATAAGGTAAAAATAATATGGATTTAACAATAACAGAGAAAATTTTGAAAGATCATTCTGACAATAAATCTGCTATTGCCGGAGATTTTATTTTTGCTAATATCGACAAGTGTTTAGCAAATGATATTACTGCTCCTATAGCTATAGAAGTTTTTGAACAGGTCATTGAAGGAACAGGTAAGGGTCTTTTTGATAAAACAAAAATAATTTTAACTCCTGACCATTTTACACCAAATAAAGATGTCGCTTCAGCAATCCAGTGTGAAATACTCAGACAATTTGCTTATAAATATAACATTTTAAATTATTTTGAAGTTGGTCGCGGTGGAATTGAACATTGTCTTGTACCAGAACAAGGATTAGTAGCGCCTGGAGATGTTTTTATAGGAGCAGATTCTCATACTTGTACATATGGTGCACTAGGTGCTTTCTCAACTGGTGTTGGTTCTACAGATCTAGGGGTTGCAATGGCTTTGGGAAGGTGTTGGTTAAAAATACCTGAATCTCTAAAATTTGTATTTTCAGGAAAATTAAATAAATGGGTTTCTGGTAAAGATTTAATTTTATACTTAATTGGTAAAATAGGGGTTGATGGGGCTACATATAAAGCATTGGAGTTTACAGGTGAAGTTATTAGGAACTTGTCTATAGACAATA
>Ga0209427_10002757_pt1 | contig 20642 bp, 10 predicted proteins | sample DeeMarSWOR136_30_FD_187465 | JGI IMG/M metagenome (GOLD analysis project Ga0209427, IMG submission 187465) | Marine sediment microbial communities from White Oak River estuary, North Carolina - WOR-1-36_30 (SPAdes) (version 2) | ecosystem: Environmental > Aquatic > Marine > Intertidal zone >...
ACCGACCAAACCTTCGTATCTTCGCCGGGATCTTTTTTAGATTCCGTTAATCTGCGTCTGAGCACTTCACCATTTTTCAATTGATAGCAAATCAGGCCTTCCGGCAATTCAATTAAAAGCAGCTCATCGTCCATAGTGTATCCTGCAGAAGAGTGCGGCAATGCTTTTGCCATATCAATATCCTTACGCATTTGCCCAAGCATACTGAGCAGACTCGTGTTTTCCTGTACAACGTGATAGGACTTCGGAATATCGGTAATGATTGTGGCGAACAATGCGGCCAAGGCGACCGAAACGGCTGCAAAAACAACCATTACTGTCAACAACTCTACCAATGAAAAGGCCTTACGCATCTCTACTGCTCCTCTTGTGGGGCACGTAAAACATATCTGGACAACTGAACTTTCACTTCTTTTCGAAAGCTCTTACCGCTTGCCGTCACTTTTACCAATTTCATCCTCTCCCATTGAGCGGTTCCTGCCGACTGTTGAATCGAAACGCTCACCTTAGGCCAAAGCCGTTTAAGAGCCTCGTCACTCATTGGCCTGCCTGTCGTCGCTATGCTGTCAAGCTCCGCCTGTGCTGCTGCAATACAGTTCTGCCTTAGTAGCTGGTAGTGATTGAACTTTGTAAATCCGTGCAGTGACAATGCCATACAAGCCAGCAGAATTCCTAAAACAGACAATCCAACAACCAAGTCGGTAAATAAGAAACCGCTGCATTTTTTGTTTTTGCCAAACATAAATTTGCCCTATTTACGGTACTACGGTGTAACCAAGTTCGCCATCTGATTAACAATCACGACCAAGGGGGAAAATATGGCGTACACTATGAATCCCACCATTGCTCCCATAATAAGCGTTACACAAGGCCACATTATGAACCGGGCAAGATTAACACGGTAACCATAGTTTGAACGATAGAACGACTCAAGCGTCTCAAGAATAGCCAAAGTATTGCCCTGATTAATTTTGTCATCAAACGCCCACACTAAGCAAGAGCCTAATCCGCTTTCTCCGGCTGCGGCGGCAATATTGTCACCGGCCTCTACCTTTGCCAGCCACCTTTGCAGTCGCTTTCTAAAACGGTTGTTCACATCGAGGTTAAGTGTGGTAGCGATGGCGTCATTAACCGTACAGCCGGCATTAAGTGACAGGCGCAGAAGCTCAACGGTGTGCACCATCGAATAATTCCTCTCAAACCAATGCAGGACAGGCAAATGCCATTTAACAAAATCACCAATTCTCGAAAGCAGATAAGGTTTCTGCGGCCGACGAGGCCGAAACCTGACGAAAATCGAAACAGCAGCAGCTACAAGAATTATGAGTGCCAACGCTAACGCAATTAGCCACCCGTATTCATACGCAATAAAATTTGCGAACCGGATTAACAATCGAGTAGGAGCTGGAAGTGCTGCTTCTTCAGTCATTTCTATTAAAACCGTGTGGATTTTCGGAAGAACCTTCCACGTTAAACCGAGGACTATGAAAAACATAAAGCTTATTAGTACTATCGGATAAAAGGGGTGGACGGGCCTTAGCTTTCTCCTTTCATCGGCCCTGGCGAGCATATCCGCTTCAATGGCTTTAATTGCAAATGGAAGCTGGTCAATCCGCTCGGCGGCAGCTATCATTGCCACTGCATAACCGGGACATTTCGGATAGCCCCGCCTGAGCGACTCGCTCAATGAGTAGCCCTGGACGAGCCATTTTTTTATTGCCTGGAGGATTCTTGCCCGCTTGTCGCTTCTGCCGCTTGCCGCCGATTCGAGTGCCATAGGTAACGGCAGATTCTGCCGCATACTCGAACCAATCGTTGAAATAATATAGGCAGCAGTTGCGCGATGGGATGTTAAACCATAGCTTATAAGCGAACCTATAAAAGCGATAAATATGATTAGGGCTAGAAAAGAAATAAAAGGCAAAACACCGAGGCCAAAGACGCTGAACACAACAACCAAGATCATAAAGAAGAGTGCAATCACAATGCCTATAAGTATGCACTTTGCTGCTATTTGAGGCCATTGTTTAGAATCGGGTTCACGTCTTGTCATCAGCACAACTATCAATGTGGTCAAGAAAATAACAGGCGCAAGTAGTAATACAACCTCGAATGTCTCACTCAACGAAGCAGCGAAAGCCAACAACAAACATACGATTGGCGATGTAATTAAAGCGATACCCGGCTTTTTAAAACCAAGGATTGCGTAGAGACAACAAATTAATATTGCTATAACTATAAGCATACTCTAACCCCGTTAGAGACTTTTGCCCCGCCAAAGACACAAATGAAGCAGTCTCTAACGGGGCTAACCAATTACACCGAAGAAAGAGAACTAACAATTTGTATCATAGGCAAAAACATCGCAAGTACCGCCATTGCCACAACTCCTCCGACCACAATCAGCATAACAGGCAGTAAAATCGCCTGTAATCTTGCCTGACCGCATCGTGCCTGCTCAGCGTACATCTGTCCGAGACTGTAAAGATTGTCCTGCAGCTCGTTTCGCTGGGTGCCCAACTGAATTGAATACAAGAACAGGTGCGGTAGAAAGGAGCAAAACTGCCCCGCCTCTAAAATATTCGCTCCCTGCTCGATTTGGCGGGCAAGAATATCGCTTTCGAGTAGCAGCTTTTCACTTCCTGCTGCACCTGAACTTAATCTCAGACAGGCGGGCATATCGCAGCCGGCTGCAACCATCATTGCCATTGCCTCGGCCATCTTGCTGAGCACGCTGCTGTGGTAAAGTCTGCCCATAACCGGCAATTTCAAGAACAGCGATTCTTTGAATCTGCGTCCAGCCGGAGAGAACGAAAGCATCGCGAACATAAAAATTATCGCTGCAACAAGAGCGCCCACCGCTATCCAGAAAGGCACGACGTTTCTCGCTATACTAAAAAATAATCTGGTTAGAGCCGGCAACTGTGCACCCTCTACCATTTCTGTAAATACCGGCTCGAAGTGGGGGATTATAAGCAGGAATACGCCTGTTAAAACAATGGCAGCCAGCGTCAGGATGACAGCAGGATAACTCATCGCCTCAAAAATTATCCTTCTGGTTTGAGTGGCCATTTCGAGGTGTCTGTTCAGACTTGTGAGCATCTCGCTCAATCTTCCGGTTTCGACGCCGGCTTTTAATATTCGGCCATACAGAGGCGGAAATGCTTTTTGTCTTTTTTCAAAGGCCTGCTCAATGCTCACGCCCGCTTCAAGCTCGCCGGCAATAGCATCAACGAGCTTGCGCATCGACTTTGAACCGACATCGACGGCAAGCTCTCGAAGACCTCTTTCCAAGGGGATGCCTGCCTTTGTTATTGAGGCAAGCTGCTGATTGAAAAGCATAAACTCGCTTCTGCCGACGGCGGTTTTGGGCTTTTTTGGTCTGGCTTTTTCAACAGAATTTACGGTAAGCTGCATCTGCTTGAGCAGTTCGCCCGCCTCTTTGGGGGACCCGGCTTCAATCGTGCCTTTCATCAGCCGACCTGCCGATGTCAGAGCGTTATATTCAAATGTCGCCATTTTATGTTCCTTTCAACCACAGTCCGGGGGTCTTCTTACGGAGAGAACACAGAGAGCACAGAGAAATATTTTTTCATTTTCATTCCTTTAATGTTAGTTGGTATCGCATTGCATCTTTAGCTGTTGCTCCTTTGGGAGCCGGTGCTTCCAAAACGGCTTTGTAGCCGGTACTGCTGTACACAAACGGTTTTTTGTTAACAGGGTCATCGGGGATGGGGATATTGGTAATTTCGGTCAGAGCAGTGGGGAATTTGCCTTTGCGAACGGCGGCATAGAGACGCAGGGCTTCGATGCATTGCAGGGCTGCAACGTGCCGGTCCAGCCTATTCATCAGCAGAAGCGGCCTTTCTCTAATTTCCGGGCTTTCCAGTACTATCTGCTCAGTCAAGTCGACAAACGGCTTTGGAAGACTCTGTAAAGCCCAGTAAAGATTAGGAGCATCGGGCGACTGCACGAACTGTTCGAGTTGCCCACACATAAGCGCGGCAATGGCTATGCTAACCAACCGTTGAACCAGTGTGGGGCCTTTGCCTACGTGTCTTGCCATAGCAAGGCCGGTTTGAATAGTTCCGACCGCCTGGTCATACTGACCCTGAGCAATTTGGAGCCGCGCCTGCAGGGAGAGTAGATACGCTAACTTGCGATATTCAGAGAGATTCTGGGGAAGCGGCTCCGGGTCGAACGGCGGCCAGTTACACTGATTACACCTGGCGGCTTGCTCAACTAATTGCAGGGTTGGTTTGAGCTGCTGCAGCGTTGACTGCACTTGCTTACGAGGCAGTTTGTTTAATGGAGTCTTTACCCACTGTCTAATCTTTTGGTCTCTCTGGGAATCTTTGGGCAATGATTGGATGGCTCTTTTATATAGCGGTAAAGCATCCGAATCGCTGAGCTCCTTATCTTTCGGAAGAAGCTGATACTTGTTTCGTGGCTTAGGAGCTTTAGCAGGGTGGAGTGTCAGTTCAATTTGCCGCGCAGCGACGGACACCGAAGCTAAAAATAAAATGACAAGACTGATGAATGTGCGTTTCATAACATATTTCCAACATCAAGAACAATCAAACGATTCCACAAACTTTGTTCAGTTCATCCTGAGTTGTGATACCTTCACTGACGAGCCGCTCGCCGTCTTCGAGCATATTTGTATGGCCTTTGCTTTTCAAGAGAGTTTCAAGCTCGTCTAAATCAGATTTTGCTAAAATGGCTTTTCGCAAGTGTCCATCCAGTTGAACGATTTCGGCTATAAGCACACGACCTTTGAAGCCGGTGTTAAAACAGTCATTGCATCCGACCGCTTCGAATAAACCTGTTTTATCATTCTCTCTCTTACACTTCCTGCAAAGTTTTCTGATAAGCCGTTGGTTCAGAACTGCTGAGATGCTTGACGTTACCTGGTAAGGCTCAATGCCCATCTCGAGCAGGCGCAAAAGTGCCCCTGCAGGCGTGCCGCTGTGCAATGTACTCATCAGCAAATGTCCCGTCAGTCCGGCCTCGATGGCGATTTTGGCGGTCTCGGCGTCGCGGATCTCTCCAATCATCAAAACCTGAGGGTCCTGTCTTAGCAGCGACCGCAGTGCCGTAGGAAATGTCATCTGGCCGTGCGGTGTAATCTGGGTTTGTGTAATGCCTTCGATTCTAATTTCCACGGGGTCTTCGAGGGTTACAATGCTTTTGCCGGGAAAGCACTTTAGAATGTGCCGCAAAAGGGCGGCAAGTGTGGTACTTTTTCCGCTTCCCGCCGGGCCGGTAAGCAGTAAAACGCCCTGGTTTTTGGCTGCAATTTTTTTCAACGCCGTGTATATATCCTTCGAAAAACCCAATTGCTCCAGCTCCATAAGCTCTTTATTTTTATAGAATAACCGAACAACCGCCCGCTGGCCGTGTATTGTTGGAAAAATTGCGAGCCGCTCGTCGATAATTCCATCATTCGGGGCCCCGTTTTTTCTTTCGATTCGGCCTTCCTGTGGTATATCGTTACGGTAGGTTAGAAGCCCGCCAAGTACCTTCAGCCTTGCAATTACATTATCAGATAAGGGCTTAGGTAGTTTTTCGGCGGTGCCCAAGACGCCGTCGAGGCGAAATTTTACGACTAATTCAGAGCCTGTGGGCTCGAAATGGACGTCGCTCGCACGGGATTTAACGGCTTTTTTGAGCAAATCATCCACCAGAGAGACCACATCGGCGGCATTTGCTTTTTCGTCGTAAGTGCTTTTTTTAGAATTACTTACACGCATATATCTCATTTCATTTTCGGCGGATTCCACGTGTTAAAACGCCTCTGACAAAAACAAGACGCCAAATCACCCCAAAACGTTACCTAAAAAAACAAAGTTTTTTCCCCGTTATTGTGAAATTTTATGTTAACATAGTAATAGGCACTGCGTCTTAAAATATAGAACAATATGAAAACAACCGAAACGGGCGTTTATGTCTGGTAAGGCCATCAGTTACGGGCAGATTTGGGATATTGCCATCCCTAAAACTGTGGATGAAAGCCGGCGGTGGGTGCTTTCTGCGATGCAAAGCCACGGGCAGGAGTTGGTTACTATGCTCTGGCGGATATTAGGGAATGAACAGGATGTTTGTGATGCCTACCAGAATACGTTTCTGCGTCTTGCTCATTACGAGGGCAGAGGCAAGCCGGAACACATTAAGGCGTATATTTTCCGTTCGGCAAGCAACACGGCTATCTCAATGTTAAGACGCAGGGCTGCTGAAAGGAGGAGATTGTCCTCCTTAGGAGTCCTCACGGACCAAAGACGGCGTGCCGCTCCTTACAGCCGGGATGCAAGCTCACCTGCAAATGAGATTGACTCCAAATACCTGCAGGATGCTTTAAGGTGCTGTATAGCCCAACTGCCCGAACATCTAAGGAATGTCGTAACGTTACGTGACCTGGCGGAACTGTCTTACGCCCAGATAGGCAGGATATTAGGTATATCATCAGCGACCGCGAGGGTTTACAGGTGCAAAGCAATACAATTACTGGCTGTATGGATGAATAAAGAAAAAGAAGAAAGAAAATGAAAACTATAAAAGCAAATAAAAAGTGCGGACATATTAGAACCTGGCTTTATGAAGCCATAAGCAGTCGAATTCGTTTTGATACAGATTGGCTGCAACACCATATTGCGAATTGTCCAAGATGCCACCGGCGAGTTATTTCGGCCGGTCGCGTCAACCTCGCACTTATGGCTCTGAAGTCTCAGCCTCACAAGCTTGATTTATTAATGCGTGCCAATACACAGGCCATTGGTGTACTGAAACACAGTCTCCGCCGGGCACCGAAGGCCTGCAAGCTCAAATCGATGCTGCCGGAACCGAAGCTGCTGACAAGATGGGGCAAGTATGCACATCCCGCAGCAAATGCAGTGGCCTGTCTTGCAATCCTGCTTCTAATGAAAATTGGTGTTTTTTCTTCTATGGACAAGTTCCAGAGACAGAGCCAAAAAGTCGTCAAGCAGTATTATGCCAGCCACGTAGGCCAGGAGATGGCCGATGAAATATTCACCGCATAGTCAGTCAGGCGAGCGGCGAATCCCGTCAGAAATCTGCGATTTTTGCACCCTTTTTAGCACTGCGGAATTTCCAACGGGATAAACAGGCCCCGCCTGGCTTCGCATACGAGGATAACAAAAAGACTAATAAGCAATCCCAACAGCCCCACTATAAGAGTTACGACCACAAGCAGCAGAACGTAAACGATGATACGTTTAACTGAAATCGGCTTTCTCTCGACAGGCTGCGGCCATATCTTTATAATTCCCAGCGCCACGAACAGCGCGGCGATGACCGCTAAAGCGCTATAGAGACTGCGGATTGCTCTTGCCGGCATTGCCCAGAGGCTAAGCTGTGCCTGGCCTGCCGGTCGGGCAAAATCAAGCCGAACCTCACCTTCCGGCAGCGTTACCGGCAACGAATAGATACCCCTGGCGACATAAGGTTGTATTTCTTCCCCAGCCGCCACTGATATGCCGGCAAAATCAGAACTGGGGCCTGCTACTCTTTCCGGTAAAGTTACTGCAGCACCAGCCGGCACCCGCGCACCTTCGGGCAGCAGTGCTCTATCTCCATAACGTCCTGCATATTCATCATATCTAAATAATCCACCAATTAGCGGTTGTTCAGCAGGTTTTTTAGAGGGCAAACCAAATGTTTGCGCCTTGTCCATATCTAACTGGAAATGCCGCCGCATTCGATTATCCGCCAGTTCTGACAACTGTCCTCTAATCTGTGCCTGCCTGTGCTCGATTTCAGCGGCACTTTCCCGCGAAAGGTCACCCAGAATCCTTATCACATCGTCAGTCTTCTTGTCGCTTTCACTTATCAGCTCCTCAGCGTCTTTGCCGTGAATTTGAATCAACTGCTTCATTTCATCTGTGATATCCTTCTGCACTTGCAGGGCCTGTTGCTGCTGCTCTGAGTCCTCCAGCTCCTTCTTCAGGCGGGCCATCTGGTGTTCTTCGTTCTCTCTGACAAACCCCGGCATACCCAAGAGAGGGGCGTTGCGTATCCCTTCAGCCACACCAATGTTTGAAGACGAAGCATTAAGAAAAATGTTCATATCCTGGCGGGCCTGCTCTTGCTGCCTCTGGACAAAAGCGGTATTAAGCCCTATGATTTCAGCCTGCTTTCCTTTCTGTCCGCCCAGTTTTGACTTCAGACGCCGGTAGTCTTCTCCGCCCACTTCGTTGCGCCTGGCTTCGAGATATCTTTCAGTCTGGTCGATTTCACCGGCGAGTTTTTTGTTGAACAGTTCCCAGTTTCTTTGCGCGATACTTTGCTTCCGGCCGAAAGAGCCGGCCACATCGCGGTAGCTTTTCTCCAGTCTTTTTAGCTGTTCCAGCCTGGCCTCGATGCCGAGACTGAGCATCTCTACCGTGCCGGCTACGGGTGACATATTACCACCGGGACGCAGGTAACGATAACCAGCGGGAAGTCGCAGCGACCAGGTCGTTTGTGTCACCGACACTCCAACAATCGATATACCGGGCGGCTTGAGCTTTGTCAGCCCGTCTAACGGTTTAACTGCCCGGCCGGCAAAGTAGAGATAAACGTCGTACGGCAAACCACCGGGTGAAGTTTTAACCAGCGGTATCAGTACTTCACCGGCCGGCGAATCCGCTACCGTTACAGGCTTGACCGGCTGGCCGGCCACATTGGCACTCCAGAGACGCAAACCTTCCGGCACTTTAATCCGCAGGAATTGCTCACTGCGATTCTGCAATGCCACGCGTGCCTCATAACGACATTGGCCATTACGGTCGATGACGGTGGTCAGCGCCAGCAGGTCAACAACCGCCTGAATTCGGGCTGCCATTTTGGCCGGCGTAAAATCAAGACTCAGCGACCAGTTGTCCTCAAAAGACTGGAAAACGTACTGCAGTGACTGCCTCATTTCGTGGGGCATTAATTGTTGCTGTTCGCTCAGCGACAACTCATCCAGATTTGTTCTATCCTTGACGTTTATATCGTGGCGGGAAATATTCTGCGCCGCCACGATTGCACGATAGCCTGCCGGCGACTCCGTTTCAATCCGCGGTACCAGCAGAGTCTTTGTAGAAGCATCAATCGGCAGAGCAAAGTTTACAGCTACATCCACGGTGCCGGTAACCTCATTGACCAGAGAAACCGTCCAGCTTGTCCGGCCCTTTCCGGCGTCAGATTGTTTTACACTTCGCATTGCGGGTGACTCCACCGCCACAAGTGGAGCGTATTCACTGGGCAGCCGGAAGCTAAGATGATCAAGGGGCGAACCGGTGATGTTGTAACGCAGGCGATACGTGTACATCGCAGCTGTATCTTTGACTGATAAACCTGCGAAAATCTCTACGCGGACCCGTGTGGGCTGCCGGCGGATGTTCAGCCGTAACGAAGGAGTGGGTGCTTCGTAGCTATAAGCGAATTGTACCGCCTTAAGTTGATTCGTATCGAGCCAATCCTGTAACGAGCGAGGTTCAATGGGCTTTAGATTCTCGCTGGCGACAGTCTCAGCCTCGAGCGATGCCTCCACCTGCACGGCAATCCTTCCATTCTGCCCAGGCAGAGGATGCGAGTCAGAATCAATAAACATAATAGTCGGCACTGAAAAATCCTCAAGCTGGATATCCCTGCGGACGAGAACCAAAGCCATTTTTGTTTCTCGGACAGCGGATTGAAATTTTATGTGCAGAAAGTTGCCTGTGACGTCCGGCCGTTCGTAGAAATTCTCGACGGCAGGTCCAACGACGCTGAGCAGCTCATAACCCACAGGCAGGACAAAACTTGCTCCGAACAGCCGGCCGCGCTCGGCTTTAAAAGTTGCCTGGACGAGCAATTGTACCTGGTCTGTGCCTATCCGTACGAGCTGGTCGAGGCTGACTTTCGGACTGATGGTCAACCGGGACAATTGTACGGATAAAGAGAACGGCCTATAGGGCCAGTAATACTTCGCCACCGCCGTGGCCCTGTCGGCGGTCAACTCTACAGCACGTAAATCTTTGTCCACCGGGACAGTTGTCCTGCGACCGCCGGTTACCTGCGCGACCTTCACAATCATTCCGCCGGCCGCGTGCAATGTAACCGTACCACTTTCGCGACTAACATCACCTGCCCGCACGAGGAACAATCGTGTCGGTTTGTCCAGCGTCGGCAGGCCACCCAGCCAGCGAACCGTCAATTCGTACTGCTTCTTGGCAGGGCGGTGCAAACGCACCTCTATTATTTTGAAGGCCCTGCCTTCAATTACCGATTCGGCGACCTGATGATAATCGCGAATATTCGTTCCCTTCAAGTCCGTCAGTGTCGCACCCTCCGGCATCAGCAGGGTAAAGCGGTCGTGCTCGCCGCCGGAAAAACTGTAGGTAATCCTTGTAACTGCGACAGTGGCCCAGTGAAAAGCATAAACATCGTGTAGTGAGGTTGCAGACAGGGTGCGGTCCTCCGCGCCGCCGCTTATCTTCGGCAACCAGCGGAGTGTAAGTTTTCGTGCCATTCCCAGAGGAAAGGTCCACTCAGCCGTACCATTTACTTTGCGGTGCGTCAGTGCGCCCTCAATTCCGTCAACCTCAAGTTCCAGGTCATCCTCGGGCAAAACAACGTCCATCACCGCGCCGGGCAGCGGCGGCAGCGAAAAACTGACACTGCCTCTTCTGCCGAGGAATTTCGGCTCTGCCACTGCATTCAGTTTCAGTTGGCCGGATATCTCGCCTTCCAACATCAAAACCATACCCTTGGGAGAAGTTTGTAATTGTGCCGCTTTGCCATCGATGGTCGCCTCCGTTACGGCCAATCCCTCTATCGGCATTGCAAGCACGACCCAATCCTTTCCGTATGTTCTTATCTCGGCCGTCAGCAGCAGGTTTAACCGCTCCTTCTCCACGGCCACCCTGTACCGAACCGACGCCAGGGAAACATCCGTACCCGGTCTCGGCCTGTCAATAGGGTCGTCCGGATGGGCCTGGTTCCATAACCGGACAAAACGAGCGTATGGAATGAGAATCTTTTCCGACTTTTCCGCCGAGGTTGGGTCTCCTTCGTATGGAATAATTACAGGCGGTAATACGGCTTTATCGTCCCTCTGCGACTCGACTGAGCTCGCCGAAGTCCGCACCGAACCGGGATTACCGGGGCCGCCTTGCGCGGCATAGGCCGTCTGGGCCGAACAACCCAGACACACAGACAACGACAATATAAGCAGCATAATTCCCGCACCAAAAAGCCACTTTGTTGCGCTCCGTTGTTGTTGCGGGACGAGACCGATTGCGCCCCAATCAGGACACATCTTCCTGACCAACAACCGAATTAAACAAATGAGCAGGTAAAACGGCACAAGGTAAAAAGCCGCTACGAAGCCGCCGTTGGCGAAATGCGTCGTATTCGGCCACCATATTGCCATCAAAGAAGCGAAAGACACAACAACGACAAACAGAATCGCTTTAACTCTTACCCTCTGCCACGCCAGCGCCACGCCAATGACCGTTATCAGCACAAATCCCATAGCCCACCAGCCCATCTGGCGGGATTGACTTGTAAGGCCGACAATAAGTTTAGCCGTGCCCAGTCCGGTAAATCTGGCAAGCCCGGCACCCGGAGTGGGGACGAGGTCCACCGGCAAGGTAAAACGCCCTTCCTGGGCCAGTCTGATACCAAGGTCTTCCTGGGTGACCACCTTGGCCTGTGGGGGCTTAACCAATTGTGGCAGAGGCGGAGCTGGCTCAGATTTAGCTTCCACGGCCCCGCTGTAGGCTCTTTTAACATCTCTCCCGCCTGATAACTTTGCCGTCATTTCCTTGCCAAAGCCGCCCCCGCCCACCATGTCAAACGCTACCCCGCGTACTCTGCTCAACGAAGGCATTAGCAGCGAGCCGCTAAACAGATTCTCTGCTAGAAAATTGTAGAGCTGCACGTAGGCCGGCGTCGGACGGAACAGGTCGTCTGTCTGCATTTTTGTTTCCTGTGCAGTTATTTGGTAATCCGGCGGCGGAACGATATTCCAGGACATCTGGTTTATCTCCACTCCGGGCAGTTCCACCCCGCCTACCTGTAGCCGCTTGAGTCTTGCCTCGCCCGGCTGGTATGCGTAAACAATCTTCACCGGAACAGGCTCTCTGGACTGCTCAAGCGGCACCTGATAATCCCCACTGGCACTGCGCTGCGGCTTGGCCTGCCGGCCGGCGACACTCAGCGACCAAAGCTGTGCGCCCTCCGGCAGGCGAAACGTAAGAAATTGCCTGCCAGCGTTGGCTACACGGAACGTCGCTTCGGTCCGCTGCCAACCCTGGACGTCAAGGTATGTGGTCAGCTCCGCCGATACCGCCAAAGCCGATGGAACACGATAGCTTTCGTGAACGGCTGTCTCCAAGGTTATCGCCGCCTCAGCGCCGGGGGCCGTGGTTGCCGCCTGGAGCCGAAACGCCGACAAGATGCGACCAGCCGCAACTGGAAGCGGCGGAAGGTCCACCGCATCAATCTCCTTGGCACCAGCGGCATCAATCGCAAGTGCCAGCTCCTCGCTGGCCTGAACCGCCAACTGCTCGGTCATCTGTCCATCACATATAGGCCGCACCAGAGGAACAACAAATTTATCCAAAGTTCGTGGATGCTCATAATGCACATCAATCGTCACAGCACCAATAGCTTTGTGGTCGAGATTCAATAACCAGAGATTATACTGCTGTGTCAGTTCGGCAGATAACAACAGGGTCTTATCGTCCGCAGCTACAATACTTTTGGAGCTGATGGGCACTACCGGCGAAGTGATTTTGATTTTCTGTCCGAGGGACTTATCGACAAGCAGATAAATCCTTCTGGCAGAGGCGCGCGATATAAGATATGTGATTCGCCAGTCGCCTGTAAATTCTCGCGGCTGGACGGTAATCAGCCCGACAGCATCACCCGCTATCCGCGGCCGGCGTCTTGATACGCCCAGTTTAATCCGGCCTCTTACCGCCGATTTGTAGCTGTAGGCGTATTGAACTTCGGCGGGCATCCCCAGCGAGGCCATTCGCCCGACGGGCACTACTTCGAGACCGTCCGGCACTTGTTTAGGTAATACATCCAGGTCGCCCACAGACGAAATCGAGATATGACCGGAAACGGTCTTGGCCTGGGATTCAATTAACGGCACTATGATATTCCGCTCTGGTGCATCGCTCGGCCAATTCCAGTCTGAAGGCACGCATTGCAGTACGATTCTTACGCTCACCAGCTTTTCAGGTAGAACAGGGCGGGGCAATTCAATCCTGAGCAGCCTCTGACTTACCTGCTCTTCAATGCGATACTCGAAGCCTGTTTGCTTGCCGTCAACTTGGACCGTCCTGACTTGCCACTGCTCGCCCAAGCCGCCAAGCACAAAGGAGATGTCGAAAAGCTCCCGGTCAATAGCCGTTACCTCGAAATCGCCACTTAGTGTTACCTGTTCCGGCGAACACACGAGCCTCTGCTGTTCCTTAATACTGCGGCGCAGCGCCACGGACGCCAGCTCCAAATCTACCGACCAGTTATCACCCCAGTGAAAATACAATCGCCCGGCTGGGACGCTAATCATACCGGGCACTGAGGCCGCCGCCGACACATCCTCTCGGCGTACATCAGCCAGTTTTTCCCCTCGCACGGCAAGACCTTCATCAGTGCTTACCATCAGGTATCCCCGCTGAAAAGCCGCTTCTATAAGATTCACGCGTGGGCCGTGCCATATCCCCGCCCCTCGTGGAGCAGTGGCCCTGATATGCAATGCCGTTGTACCAACCTTGGCCGAACGCAGACGCACACTAATGATTTTTGAACCCTGTCCTGTTTCGTTTTCAACTGCTGCAACAGACCACCTGACCAGACTCGGACAGGTTACCTCGGTTACTGTCCATTGAAATGGGAGTTGAAACTGCAATTCCCTGACGCCGCGGCGGAGCACCTGAACCGTATAAAGACAGCCCATCACCTGGTGCGACCTGGTTAAGCTCACCGTTGCAGCCGATTCCCCCAGTAGAATTGCGCGGTCGTCCTCCTGACGCCCATTACCGAGTAACACCACTGTCAACCTGTCCTGTCCCCCAATAGTGAGCTCAACGTTAGTACGGTCGGTTTCCTTATCATAATCTGGCGCAGATACCGGCACAGTCGCGTGCATTTCAAGGTCACCCGGCGCACTCAATTTCATTGTTCCAGCCACGGCTGCCGGCAGGAATACGCCAAACTGCATACCGCCGCTGGAAAGCTCTTTCAGCTTTGTCGTACCGGCAATCTCAAGCCGGTGTGTACCTTTAACGGTAACGATAAGGGTCAACTTGCCCTGTTTATCGTATCCCAAGGGTGCGGGCTTGCCGTCCATAACCACCCGTGTCAGTCCTATCTGAGCAAACGCAAGTGGAACTGCAACCGGCCCATCGCCCATAGAGACCACTTCAAGCTCACCGGTCACAGTTAGGTCTTCACCCGAAATCTTTGCTGAATATTCCGCGTGTTTGACCTGTCCGAGTTCGAGGATGTCGGCCTGGCGGGCATTGGCCTCCGCTGCGGCCAACAGCTTCTCGAATTCTCCCCGGTCCATCAACACCGCTTTATCTGCCGGGTCAATCAATTGCGCCAGGTCCTCGTACGGCACATAAATACTTGGCTCGAATTTCTCCGCCAAGTCCATACCCCGCGCTGAGGCAACGAAGCACCCGACTATCACTGCAATAATTGTCATTTGGGTCGCCAAACGTAACAGCAAGCGTTTGCTCATCGCTGGCCATTGCATAAAATATTTCATATCGCTACTCCTGGTCCTTTTTTGACCGCTTTCGTCGTTTTTTCTCGCCAGCATCAGGTTTTTCTCCCTGGGAGTCCTCACGGACAGCGGTTCCTGGTTCTGATTGCTGCTCAGTTTGCATTTTGCGAGCTTTTTCTGGGGCGGCTTCTTTTCGAGCAGCCAGGCTTTGGCGCAACACCGGAAGCTTTATAAATCCCCACTGCGCCGCCCATAACAATATCACGAGAATCACCGCAAATATACCCGTCTGCAAGGTCTGGTTTACCAGCAGCGGTGACCACAGGTGAACAATCCCGGCGACCAATCCTGCCGCCAATATGAGCAACACTCGATGGAAGCCGCTGAGCTTGAGCATATAGACGCCGGCGGCGATTATCAGTATCCAGATGATTATGCTGAAAGCCTCCTTACCCATCGCCGTAACCGACAGTTTACCCGGTGCCCCTTGGCGGATAAAATCGAGAACCTTACCCTGACCAGGGAGCTTGAATGCAACCTGGCCGGGCTGATTTCTCCCCAACATTTGCAGCATATTCTGGCACTGATAGGACGGCAGGCGGGAAAAGACCCTGTCATATCCTAAAAAGTACCAATCCTTTGGTATCCACAGCCGCCAAAGTGTCTGCTGCACGGGAACTTCTTCAGGCAGGGCCGGCGCAATCAGTTTCGATGCCGAAGCGCCCTTGAGACCATAGGAGATTTCCAGCACGAACCTTGAAACCTGTCCAGCCGACGGCGGCAGCCGGACAATACGCTCATCGGCCGAGATGCCCATCTCTACCGGAGTTTCAGTGCCGTTCAACAGTACTGCGGTAAGCTCAGCCTTCGAAGGTAGGGTAATGGGCAGTCTATCGCCCCGGCTGGTCGCCAGCAGATAAATTGCGTGCGTGTTGAGCATACCATCGCGGGCCAGCACCTGCTCTATAATCGCGCCGCTGACAATGGTGGTGAACACCCTCGCTTCCTTCTGTGTTACCACCGGCAATGAAAGCTCAAATGGCGGTGCGTTGTATTTGAATGCCAGTGAAGCAACGCGCCGATGAGCCTGATAAGGCAGGTCTGTGGCGCTACCGGCATCAGCCGGTATGAGGTTCTTGCTGACCGGCTCGCCAATGGCCAGGATTTCAGCCCTGGCAATTGCGATGTGCCCGCTCTGGTCTGAGAGCTTACCCGCCGCCAGAATTGGCTCGACTTTGACAACGGTGGATTGTCCGACCTGCCCGGCCTGAAAAGCCCGACGTGCGCGGACATTCAACTGATAACTGCCGATGACCTTCGACTGCAATACGACCTTGTAATACGCCCATTTAACACCCGCCTCTTCAGTTTTATCATCCTTGACGCGCTGCTCCGGCGGCATGTCATCTATGCGAGGTTTTTCCTTGATGTTGTCGCCTGTTATGTCCACACCCTCTTCGGCCAATTCCGGCGGCATCTTCAAATAAAACGTATCGACCGGAGCATAACGAATACGATAGTCTATTACCGCCTCCTGCTCTATCGAGCCGGGCTGGATATTTACCAGACGATGAACGACCGCCGACACCTGCGCAGGCTTGACGGCAATCTTGAATCTTGCCCCTCCCGGGTTATCGCGGTCGATGGCCCGAAACTCGAACGCCATCACCGGTGATAGCCCTGCCATCGTGGTCCATATCTCCGCCTGTTTGAGTGGAATAGCCTGTAGTTGTTCGAGCTTTTCTACCTCCGCCCGCAGATGGTCGGCCAGCAGCAATATCAATTGTCCCTGGTACAACTGCAAATCTTTTGCATCGGCCAGCGGCAGGGTGAAATCCACGGCGGCCTCTGCGTCCGCCCGTTCTGCGCGTGCGACCAGATTCAGTGTAAACTCCCCTGTATTCTCACTTTTAAGCAGAATATGGAGTTTGCGTTCATCGCCCTTGCCTTTTAACTGATAATCGTCGACGAGTTTGTCCGGCCCAACCGATTCAATCTTCCACGGCTCGGGGAAATTCATATCGAGTTCGAAAAGGCCGGTTCGCTCGACCTTATAGCCAATGCGTCCGCGCAGTTCGAGCCGATCGCTGTCAACACCTAACATCCAGTGCTGCTTAACCGTGATGCGCGGCGAAGTCGTTTCAATCGCAATTGTGCCGCTATAATCAGACGTGATGAACCGGTAAGCTGTTACACCCGGCTGATTCTGCAGATGCTTCGGAAGCTGTCCGGTATCGACGCGGGCGAGATTCTTCACATCTTTAAGGTGAACTAAACGGCGCGGCGAATACGTAATCCCGATGAGGCCGCTTCGCCTGAGCACCTCGCCGGTTGTAATCGGCACAAGTGGAACTTGTGCCTGCTCTTCCTGCAAAAAACGCTCCATCTTGACTGTCAGCGTATATTTGTCTTTGGCCAGCGAAAATAGTTTTACGTTGAGCGTTTGTCCAATTTGTTTGTCGGGTTTGTCTGCGGCTCCACCGACGATTTTTGTGCGCTCTATTACGTCCCACCTGGCGATGTTCGCCCCGTCAACACCGGTTACCCGGAACTCGCCGGGCAATTGTATGGTAAACGAATCGACCCCGCCACGATGAATACTGTAGTCTAATTTAACTTCGTAGCTGATGAGAGCTTCAGCAACGTTAATGTGCTGGAATTGCTCACAAATAATCACCGGCTCAAGCTCCGGCGCAGCCTCTGTTGTGGGCTTCCAGCTCAAACGCACCTGCTCTGCCGAGCCGAGAAACGCCTGCAGGCGGGTGGCGCTGGTATCATCGACCTTGACCTGCGATGTAGTCGCAGCCAGCATTGGCTCAACATCCACCTTCAGGTTTTCTTCAGGGATGAGCAACTCGAGGGTAGTTATGGCAGCCGAGGGTATGCGGTAATTCAATACAGCCAAGCCAGGTTTTGTTTCGAGCTGGCGGACAAAATCCAACGCAAGTACATATCGGCCTTTTCCTTTAGTTACGAAAATATATTCACCATTGACCACGCGCAGCAAAGGTACGATGTTGGTATTTTTCGCCTCGAGCAGCGTCGCTTCTGATACTGCGACTCCACCCAACCCGACAGGGACCTGTATCCACCCCTCGGCGAGAATATCAATCGTAAGTTCCAACCGCAGAGTGGCAAGCTCCTCCTTAACCTTTCCCTTGAACCGGGCGGCACTAATCAGATACTCAAACGGCGCTTCGGATACGCCAGCCGGCCTGCCCTGTGCCGCGCGCCAGAGTTTCTGAAACTCCTTGTAGGGAAGAAATACTCCCTGCTCGGCTTTCTCAAAAACACCCTTAAGCTTCTCATAGGGCACATAGACCTTGCCTGGGGGAGTATCTTTGTTGTTTTTGTCCCCCGCCGCGGTGCCCACAGAGGCCAGAGAAAAACTAATACTACACAAAACTACAATGACGGTAAAGTATCGACCATACATGACACGTTCTCCTTATTAGAGAAGGAATTCTGATGCCTGCACCTTTTGTTGCCTGCACAGGTTACGCAGGCACAGGTGAAAGCCGTGATATTGTTTTTGACATGCTAACAATTCTCTGGTTCCGCGTAAATACAAATTTTCCGCCCAATTGGTCATTGGTGATTCGTAACTATTTAACCGATTATACTTAACCAATTAACATTTAACCCATATAAGATTATGCCAGCAAAAAGCAAATTACTCACACTTCTTTTATTCTCTGTTTGCGAAGAAACAGTAAATTATGAAGGAGCTCCGTTGTGCACCTGTCGGCAAAATGTCTGGGCCACTAACTACAATTCGGTAAAATGGAACCCGAAACAACAGCGAAAATATAAACATTCATTTAATAACATCCCATCTTTCGTTATGCGTTTTATAACAGACTCTATATGTTAAATCATCCAACAATACCGGCTGAAAATAAAGTAAAATGCATGTAAAAAATAAAGCAAGCCTTTTTACAAAACGTTTACAAACCCTTCGCTATCTTAGCTATAGTTTGTTGGCCCCCCATTTTAGAACATTTGACAGTTCCCGCTAAAAGTGTTAGATTCTTGGCCTCAATAAACTGGTATAGTAATTGGTAACTGGTGATTGGTAATTGGTGACTATTTAACCAATTACCGTTTACCACGTAAAAGGAGGCTGTAATGGATTGCAAAAAATTCACCGAAGAACAAATCGCCCACATCAAAAAAACGGTCGGCAAGGAAAAGGCAATTAACGCGCTGAGCGGCGGGGTGGACAGCTCCCTCGTTACAGTGCTCGGACACCGTGCCCTGAATAACCAATTGAGAACAATCTTCGTTGATAATGCCCTGATGCGCGAAGGTGAACCACAGCGGGTTGTTGACGTTTTCGCCGGTCTGGGCATTAACGTCGAACTGGTGGACGCACGGGAAGAGTTTCTTTCTGCGCTGGCCGGTTTGACAGACCCCGAGAAGAAACGACAGGCCATCACGGATACATTTTACTCAAAGGTATTCAGCCGGCTTGTCAAAGAATCCGGCGCAAGGTTTTTGCTGCACGGCACAATTCTTACGGATATCGAGGAGACCGTAGCGGGAATCAAACGCCAGCACAATATTCTGGCCCAGATCGGCATTGACCCGGAGGAGGCGTACGGCTACTCGGTAATAGAGCCGCTCAAGACATTGCGAAAAGACGATGTTCGCGAGGTGACCAAGTTTCTGGGGTTACCGGCTGAAATCTCGCAGCGCATTCCTTTTCCGGGCCCGGCACTGGCGACGCGAATTGTCGGCGAAGTAACGGCTGACCGACTCGAAACCGTGCGCACCGCCACGGCTATCGTGGAAGAAGAACTATCCGACAGCGGAGCGTTTCAGTATATGGCAGTGCTGCTGAACGACCGGGCAACGGGCATCCGAAACAACAAACGCGAATTCGGTCAGATTATTGTCCTGCGCTGTATCGAGAGCACTGATGCCCGAACCGCAACTGTTACGCCTCTTTCCTGGGACAAGCTCAACCGGATTTGTGAGCGAATCGTCGGGATAAAGGGGGTCAACCGCTGCCTGTACGATTTGACGCCAAAACCTCCGGCAACCATCGAATATGTTTGAGCGTATACCGGTCAAATGACAATTGGTTAAACGGATACCAATTACCAGTTCGCTCTCAGTGAGGTTTAAATTGACAGTTCAGTGCGAATTATGTCCAAAAAATTGCTTGATTAAACCCGGACAAAGTGGGGAGTGCCGAGTTAGAATCAATATCGACGGGATTCTGCGGACAGTTGTTTATGGATTTCCCTGCTCAATACACATCGACCCCATAGAAAAAAAACCCCTTTTTCATTTCCTGCCGGGCACCGGAATTCTTTCGATTGCAACTGTCGGCTGCAACCTTCATTGCCTGAACTGTCAGAACTGGGAAATATCACAAGCTAACCCTGAAGACAGCCGAGCTTATGTCTATCCACCTGCAAAGCTCATAGAACTATGCAGAGAATCTCGTTGTCCTTCGTTGGCATATACCTATACCGACCCAATTATTTATTATGAGTATACCTATGATACTGCAAAGCTGGCAAGGCAAGAGGGTATCCGCAACGTCCTCGTAACAGCCGGATATATAAATAAGGAACCATGGGAAAAATTGCTTAAATACGTTGACGCAGCGAACATAGATTTAAAAGGAATTTCCGAAGACTTTTATGTGCGAATCTGCTCAGGAACATTGAAGCCTGTACAGGAAGCTCTGCTCGCAGCCAAGGCAGGCGGTATATTGGTCGAGGTTACAAACCTGGTCATTCCGACGCTGAACGATAAACCCGAAGAGATACGCGAACTTTCTCGCTGGGTCAAAGTGAATCTGGGCGGCGAGACACCACTGCATTTTTCGGGATTCACCCCTAAGTACAAGATGCAGCATCTGCCGCCGACTTCGCTTGAGACTTTGGAAACGGCTCGCGAAATTGCAATCAGCGAAGGGCTG
>Ga0209427_10002759_pt1 | contig 20630 bp, 21 predicted proteins | sample DeeMarSWOR136_30_FD_187465 | JGI IMG/M metagenome (GOLD analysis project Ga0209427, IMG submission 187465) | Marine sediment microbial communities from White Oak River estuary, North Carolina - WOR-1-36_30 (SPAdes) (version 2) | ecosystem: Environmental > Aquatic > Marine > Intertidal zone >...
GTAGGACACAGACATCTGGTGTAAGCCTTCCAAGCCTGCAATCCCGGGTTCAAATCCCGGCGGCCGCACCAAAACAGTTGCCCTCATGGATTATTTTGTCATCAACCGTTTTTTATTTCTCGAAGAAATAACTAGAGTGCTTTTTCACAAGCTACCAGATGTCCCCTTCCAACATCGATGAGTTCAGGGGATGTCTCTATGCAATTACGTTCCTTCGCATATATGCATCTGGGTTGAAATCTGCAACCACTTGGAGGATTTATTGGGCTAGGAACTTCTCCAGGAAGTACAATTCTGCCTTCTCTTGTAATGTCTGGGTTTGGAATAGGAATTGCCGACATCAATGCTTGTGTGTATGGATGAAGGGGAGAATCAAAAAGTTCGTCTGTATCTGCAATTTCCACAAATTTGCCTAGGTACATGACAGCTACCCTGTTGCAGATGTGCCGTACAGTGCTCAGATCATGAGAAATATACAGGTAGGTCATTCCCAGTTTATGCTGTAGATCCTGTAGCAAGTTTAGGATTTGGGCTCGAATGGACACATCCAGTGACGCAACAGGCTCGTCTGCAATAAGCAACTGAGGTTCCACCGCAAGTGCCCGTGCAATACAAATCCTCTGTCTTTGTCCACCGCTGAATTCGTGGGGATATCTTTCTGCATGATAATCTTCCAAACCCACTAATTCCAATAGGTCATAAAGTTTGTCATGCCATTCGCTTTTAGGAACGTTCTTGTGAATCGTGAAAGGTTCCATGATAATGTCTGCCACAGTCATTCTTGGATCAAGCGACGCATAGGGATTTTGGAAAACGTACTGCATTTTGCGTCTTAATCTCAGAATTTCACTCTTCTTCTTTGATTTGAAGATTCTTTCCAGGTCTTCGCCGTCAAGATAGATGTTCCCAGAGGTTGGAGGGTCCAGGTGCATTATTGCTCTGGCAGTAGAGGTTTTGCCACATCCGCTTTCGCCCACCAAACCAAAAGTCGTTCCTTTTTCAATCGAAAAATTCACTCCGTCGACGGCATGTATCACTCCGACCTGTTTTCTAAGAATGACTCCTTTTGTGTATATCGGAAAGTACTTTACTAAACTCTCGACTTCCAAGAACTGTCTGTCACTCATCTTTCTCAGCTTCCAGAGGCGTTTTTAGGTCAAGTTCCTTTGCTCGATGGCAAGCCACGCAATGTTCAAATCCCACTTCTTCTAATAATGGAATTTCTTTAGAACAAATTGGTTTAGCGTATTTGCAACGGGGATGGAATCTGCAGCCTGAAGGCGGCTCTATCAGATTAGGAATATTGCCCGGTATCACCGCAAGTTTCTGTTTTCTTAGAGCTAAACTTGGAACGGCTTTGAGAAGAGCATTTGTGTAGGGATGGCGCTGGTTATAGAAAATGGTTTTTGTCTCTGCTATTTCGCAAACTCTTCCGGCATACAAAACCGCAATTCTATCCGCAACACCGGCTACTATACCCATGTCGTGGGTTATTAAAATCATGGACATTCCCAATTTGTCTTTGAGATTCTTCATTAGTTGGAGAATCTGAGCCTGAATTGTAACGTCAAGGTTCGTTGTTGGTTCATCTGCGAGAAGCAGACTGGGTTGGCAGGATAAGGCTCTAGCCACTGCCATCCTCTGTTTCATGCCTCCGCTGAGTTGGTGTGGATAATTCCAAATTTTGATCTCAGGGTCAGGTATCTCTACAAGTCTAAACAAGTTGATTGCTTGTTTCAATGCTTCTTTCTTTGTTACATTTTGGTGGTGTCTTATTACTTCAGTTAGTTGTTCGGCAATATTAAAAACTGGGTTCAATGAGGTTGCTGGGTCTTGAAAGATGTAGCCTATTTCTTTTCCTCGTATCTTTTGCATTTCATTCTCGGTTTTGTTTAGGAGATTTTCTCCTTTGTATATGATTTTTCCATCGATTATTTTTCCAGGTCTGGGAACTATTCTTAGGATTGATAAGGCAGTCACAGATTTTCCAGAGCCTGATTCACCTACCAGACCAAGGGTTTCTCCTTCTCTAACGTCAATGCTGACTCCGTCGACAGCTTTGACTAGACCAGCGAATGTATCAAAGTAAGTTTTCAGGTTCTCAATTCTCAAGATTTCTTTTGGTGCCATTCGTTTCCGTTCCATAAGTTCATTCCCGGAGACGTGGGTCAAGAGCGTCTCTCAAGCCATTTCCAAGCAGACTAAATCCAAGCACTAGAAGCGTGATGAAAAATCCTGGAAAAATTCCTTCCCACCAGGCTTCTTTCACTGCCTCGTTGGCTTTCTGAAGTTGTTGCCCCCATGTTATGGCGTTGGGGTCGCCAAATCCCAGAAAGCTTACTGCAGCTTCTACCAAAATTGCGGAAGCAATCATCAATGTGGTTAAAACTATTATGGTGTGTAAGACATTGGGGAAGATGTGCCTGAATACAATTCTTGTGTTACTTGCTCCCAGTGACTTTGAGGCTTCAATATACTCCTCTTCTTTAACCCGTAGTACTTCTCCTCGGATGATTCTTGCGTTAGATGCCCAAGAAAATACTCCAATCATTATAGTGACTATCGATAGGCCTCCAGCACCTGAGGGCGCCACTGCGGTAATGACTTTGAGGAAAACAAGCAGGATTAGAAGGAAGGGTATTACTAAGAAGATTTCTGTTATTCTCATCAAAATGTTGTCAACGATTCCTCCGTAATAGCCTGAAACAAGCCCAACTAATATGGCTAATGACATTGCTATTGCTGCTGCTCCAAATCCAACATAAAGCGCTGATCGAGCCCCATATACTACTTGGCTAAAGACGTCGTGACCCACATAATCTGTTCCAAACAAGTGTTCAAAGGATGGAGGAACTCGGGTTTCTCTAGTATAAAATGCACTTATGTCATTGGGTGGATAAGGTGCAACTAGGGAATCAAACGCGCTTAAGAACACTACAAAACCAATAATGAAGGCTCCTGCCAGGGCTGCTTTGTTTTTCTTAAATCTCCGCCATGCAATGTTCCATTGACTTACGCCTTTGGACCGCGTTCGTTCTTTTTGTTTATTCATTCATCAACCTCAAGTTTCAGTTATTCAAGTCTAATTCTTGGGTCTATGTATCCATACGCTATGTCTGTTATTAGGTTGGCAATAAGAGTCATAATGGTAATGAAGACAGTAACTCCCATTATCACTGGGAAGTCAAGTTTGGTTGTAGCTTCTACGAAAAGTCGACCTACCCCAGGCCAGTTGAAAACTGTTTCTGTTATTGGGGCACCAGCGAGAATGCCGCCAAAATATAACCCCACGTAGGTTACAACTGGTATAAGGGCGTTTCTTAATGCGTGCTTAAAAACAACCGTTCTTTCACTCAGTCCGCTAGCTCTTGCAGCTAGTATGTAGTCTTGTCGTAAGACTTCAAGCATGCTTGATCGAACAAGAAGTACCACTGGAGCTAGAATTGCGAATGTTAAAACTGCCGTCGGTAACATCAGGTGCCATAAGCGGTCTATCTCGAAGCTGCCGAACAGATATCGTTCTGCGAGAATTGCGTTGGCTCCACTGGCTGGGAACCATCCTAGGAAATATGAGAAAATGATGATTGCTATTATTCCCATATAGAAAACAGGGATGCACGTACCAAGTAGGGAAGTTGTGGTTACTGTTACGTCTAGTTTTGAATACTGTTTTTGGGCAGATATTATTCCTACCGGAATTGCAATGAGGAGTGATAGTACGAGGGCCAAAAACTGGAGTTGGATTGTTAACCAAGCGTAATCGCCAATTAATGTGGCTACAGATATTCCTCCTCTAATTGCATAAGAGTTACCAAGGTTGCCTTGTAGTAGTTGTCCAATAAACAGGAAGAACTGATAATACACAGGTTTGTCAAGGCCATAATACTCTGTTAATCGTTGTCTAAATTCTGGTGTGATGTTGGGATTTTGAATGGTCATAAGTTGTACAGGATTTCCAGCAAGGCGGGTTGCAACAAAAACTATGATTAGGATTCCGAAAAAAAGCGGTATCAAATAGAGTAGTCGTCGGATTAGGTATCGAAGCATTGACATGTTTAGTTACGATTCCGAGCTTACTTACTCGTTTTGATTCTATATAAGATTTCTCAAATAAAAGCTTGAAAATCAAGATTTTCATGGTGTGCGGTTGGAATTCCCTATTTCTCTTACGAATTGTTATGTTTGTTCATGCATAAAGAAATATTAGGTAAAAAGTTATAAAGAGAACGCCCTAAACTCATGTCTGAGGTAAAAAATATTGCTGAAAAGAAAATGGGTAGCAATAGTTAGCATTCTATTGATGTGTACTACAATTTTGGTTCCAATGGCTTTACCAGCACAAGCCCAAGACAAGCTGTTTCACGTAACCTTAACGGTTCCATCAACAAATCCCTCTAGACAAGCATGGTCAGAAATCATCTATAACAATATGCTAGCAGCAGGAATCGATGTGGACAGAGTAATACAGGATTGGGGAACAATTTACGATAGAGCTCTTGATCCTCCTCCAGAAGTTAGAGGCAAGACATTTGATGAAGGTGGCTATGATATGCTGTTTGTAGGTTATGCAATGAGTACGGACCCAGATCCCTACGCACTATATCACAGCAGCCAAGTTCCACCAGGGCAAAACTATTACAACTGGGAGAATGCGGAAAATGACGAAATTTGTGAAAAGATCAAAGTAACTGTTGACGAAGCCGAACGGCTCGAATACGTAAAGGATTGGCAGAAATTAGCGTTCGAAGAATTGCCTTCAATAACTCTTCACTACGATAGAGAGGTTGTGTGCTATGACCCAACAGCCCTTGTTGGCGATCCATTTGAGGTACTTCACTATCCAGTTTGGCCTGCGGTAGACCGGTGGCAACTCAATCCATCAACTACGCAAGACACCATAGTGATTTCCCAAACAGGTCCCGCTCCAGAAGAAGGCTTGAACCCTTGGCTTTCAACCTCTTATTATGACTTGACCGTGTATGGGGCAGTTTTCGAAAGCTTAACTAAAACAAAAGATCTTGAAACACTCGACATAATACCTGGATTGGCTACTGATTGGGTTGTTGCAGACGATGACAAAACATGGACTGTAACCTTAAGGCAAGGTGTCAAGTGGCATGATGGCGTTGAATTCACAGCTGAAGACGTAAAGTTCACTTATACCGCGGCAATGGCAGAAGAGTTAGCCTCGAATACTGGAGCTTTTGTGGCACAAATCATGGGTTCACCAGACAACATCGAAATAATAGATAACTACACAGTGAAATTCAATCTTCCCGAGCCCTATGCATACTTTGCTTCAGGTATCTTAGCTGAGGGATACGGTTTCATGTTGCCAAAACACATTCTGGAAAACGTACCTTACGAGGAATGGCGAAGCCACACGTTCAACACAGGAGAAGGAAGCTATGAAGCTGGAAACGGATACACAGCCTACGGTCCAGTAGGCACTGGTCCCTACTGGTATATGGCATATGATCCCACAACTTACACAAACCACATGGGCAAAAATGCCGACTACTGGAACGCTCAAGCCTTGACAGGTGCCGGATTGTTCCAAATCGAAACGTATGCAGTTGTTTTCATAGAAGGTTCTGATGCCGCCATTACTGCACTAAAAACTGGTGAAGTAGATGTTCTAGATTCTCAGTACGGTCTCCAAACGATGCTTGGCAGCCTTGAAGATGCTTGGGGTAAGTATGTAATCTATGATGCCTTTGGTTTGCAAGAACTAGGTGTCAACATGAAACACCCAATTTTGGGTACGGGTGTTGATACGCCGCTAGGTAAAGAAGACCCATCTCGAGCTGCTGAAGCCGCCCGCTACGTAAGGCAAGCAATAAGCCACCTAGTTCCTCGACAAGAAATCATAGACAGCATCCTAGACGGATATGGCACACCGGCAATCACAACGCCAGTTACAACGTTAACCGCTGGATTTGACACAAGTCTCACAGCATACAGCTTTGATATAGAACTGGCAAAATCTTTGCTAGCACAAGCCGGCTATGACACAGGAGTTGCACCACCACCAAAAGACTTCTTAGAGGAATACGGACTTTACATAGCAGCAGCGGTAATCGTTGTGGTAGTGGCAATAGGTGCTGTATACTTCGTTAGGAAACGCCGCAGCTAAACCTAACCCTCCCCCCTTTTTCCTTTTTTGTTTCTATCTCGTAGTTACAGTTTATTTTAGTTCTTAAAGTGAAATTTACAAGAAGATTGAGTGAATTACTGCAGGTAACAAACCTAGGACAATCGAGACAGGAAGCCCTGGAAGTCTGCCTCTGCTAAACGTTATTCTTAATGACAATAACGAACCGACCAAAATAAGTAGTAACGAAAGAACACTCGATAAAAAGCCGAAGTTTGCAGCTGTGTTTGCTACAATAATTGAGTAACATGTCAAATCTCCTATTCCTATGCCCCCTTCATTGTTTGAGAAAGTAATTTCTGTAAGCAATTTTTCGTATGCTATTGTACTAAATATTTTTTCCACAGTCCTTCTCTTAATTAAAACAATGTCAACAAACGACAGAATCAGCAAACTTACTATTATTGTGAGCGTTGGCACTAAAACTCCAAAGAAGCAACCAAGGATTCCACTGCAGATTACAAAAAGTGTGTTTCTCATTCTATTTGATATACTATCAACAATAACCAAGTATCCAAAATAAGCTCCAATGTATGTCACAATAGCCACCACCAAGAGAAGCAACGGAAATTCCAATTCTAGAGTGTTAAACAGCAATTTGGTGAAAAGTAAAACTGCAAGAATTCCACTAAAAATGAACGTGGCAACCAAGACCCTAACCGCAAGTTCGCGCCTTTTCTTAAATAACCGAAAAAAAATAAACAAACTAACTATCGAGACTAATATAATCAAAAATACATTCAACGTGACAAAAAATTCATCAGCAGAACCAAATAATGAACCCGAACCATTGGACTCGAGTTGAGTAAACACCGTAAATTGGGCTAGAATAATGGAAATCACTATTGTGAGTATAATGGGTAAAATAAAACGTACGTGGGTTATTTCAGAAAAGAAACTAGACACAAAATTATGGTTTGTCATCTAGTGAATCCTGACCCAGAGTTTACTCGAGCATCACTAACTTTTTTCGACACTCCTTTTATTTATTGCCTATATAGCAGAAACTAACAGAGCCTCAATAACCAGAATCAAAGCCGTTACGATGACTGCTCTCATTTGTTTTTCGATTTCTTTTTGCCGATTGATATCCCAAGGTTTCGAACGGAATAAAACCTCGCTTATCTTGGCAGCTGAGGGCGAATACGATGCAAAAACACTACCGAATACCAATCCTAGTCCGCCTTCAATCAACATAGCAAGTGAAAGCGTATACGCAAATGTGTCGGCTCTGTAGTAAAGCAAGAAGATTATTGAAGCATCTATTACAGTTATTATTACTGAGTAGAGGAATAGCTTAGCCAAGTGTGCCAAGGCCGTTTTCCAGTGTATCATAATCTCTGTCTTCGCATTTTTTGTTAAGACTACTCAACTATACAATGTTGAAGCTAAAAGTTCTTCCCACTCTTTACGTTTATCCATTTCAGAAAAAATTTAATAATGCTCGTTCCTACTCTCAGAAAATAAGGAATTTTCTTGCAGAAACCAAAACTCGCTACAGAAGGTAAAAAAGAAGCATTGCTTTTGACGATTATTGCAAGCTCCCTGTGGGGCACTTCTTTTCCTGCGATAAAGATTGGTTTACAGTATATGGATGCTTACACTTTTGTGTTCTTGAGGTTCTTTTTCGCCGCGCTGATTATGTTTGCTATAGTCTTGTTTTCAAAAAAATTTGCCTTTAACTTCAACAAACGCTTGATCCTATTTTTAGGTTGCATAAACGGAATAGCGTATCTTTTGCAGTACATCGGTATGTCTTCCACCTCAGCCTCAAAATCGTCACTTTTGGTCAACCTCACCGTAGTTTGGGTTGCTCTATTAAGTCCAATACTGTTGAAGGAAAAAATAGGCAGAAAAAAATTAGCAGGCGTTATTTTAAGTCTTTTAGGAATCGTATTTGTGACAACGAACTTGGATTTTCAATCACTTGGAATCGGAAGCATGATGGGAGATTTAATCGTCATTGCGGCTGGAATGATCTGGGCGATTTTTATTCTCTACAATAAACCGTTAGTTAGCGAAACTGAAAACCTGATGATGTCCTTGACTTGGCTCCTGTTTTTCACTATTATACCCTTAATGCCTGTGGTTCCTTTTTCTGCAAAGAATTTCCTAACTTTGCCGTGGGAAGCTTGGGGGGCGATCTTATACACTGCAGTCTTCTGTTGGAACATCCCGTATTATATTTGGTCTAAGGGATTGAGAAAGATTTCAGCCGTAACTTCGTCAGTGATTCTCTTGAATGAAATTGTAGTTTCCGTAATTATTTCCACAATTTTTCTTGGCGATTCCTTAACTGTAGTTACTGGCATCGGTGCCGTCTTTATAATGTTCGCAATCGTGCTGGTTTCAATTGAATAAAGCATATTGCCTGTTATACAAAAAATTCTGTGTGAATAGATGCCTCAGATAAACTTTTTTTCTTCCCAATCACTAGACAGTTATATGCCATCGTTACTCATTCGAGCCGCAACAATTGGAGACATTCCAAGCATAGTTAAGATTAGGATCAGAACTCTTAGTGATGAGGAAATTTCCGGATTCTCTGCTCCAGAATTTGCCATTACCTCCTCAAATGAAAAACTACTGAAAGTGTGGGACAGGGGAAACAGGTTAAAGGACGGTTTTGAAGTGTTCTTGGCAGAAGATGACGGCAGAGCGGTTGGTTATATAATGTTCAAGGTTGAAGGGGACTCTGGTTACATAGACGACATTGTTGTTGCTAAGGAAGAACAAGGAAAAGGTGTAGGCAGAGCACTCGTCACCCACGCAGAAGGCGTAGCAAAATCCCGAGAGTGTTACATGATGAAAACCGATACTACAGAAAACGCTAACGGTGTCCCTTGGAGGTCGTATAACTTCTGGTTAAGAATGGGGTATGAGGATACTGGAGAACGGATACCCACCGATTATGATTTCAAGGAAATCCGTTTTATTAAAAGGTTGAAGTAGTTTGGGATTTGGAATGGAAAAACCAGTTTTTTATATTGTGGATGTGTTTGCAGAAGAAAAATATACAGGAAACCAGCTTGCAGTTTTCAGGCACGTAACTGAATTGTCAGACAACCAAATGCAGCGAATAGCCAAAGAAATGCACTTCTCAGAAACAACATTCATTTTATCTGATGAAGAACATGATGGAGGATATGATGTACGCATTTTTACTCCAGAAAGCGAGTTAAATTTTGCAGGTCACCCAACATTAGGAACAGCTTTTGTGATACAGCGTGAAATAATAAAAAAGCCAGTGAAAGAGATAGTTCTGAATCTGAAAGCTGGGAAAATTCCAGTTTTCTTCGATTATACGCCGAAAAAGTCATGTATCTTATGGATGAAGCAGCTCCAACCTGCATTTGGGAAAAAGTTTGACGCCAATTTGATTTCCAGCATTTTGAGCCTTGATGTGAGCGATATTAATGCAAGTTTCCCCATTCAAGAGGTTTCAACCGGATTACCTGTAGTTATAGTTCCACTAAGGACATTGGAAGCGGCGAAAAAAGCTAGAGTAAATAGGAACAAATATTTCAAATTCATCAAAGACATTGAAGCTAAAATAATACTGATCTTTTGTCCCGAAACCTACAAGAAGGCAAATGATTTGACTGTGCGGGTCTTTGCAGATCAATATGGTATCCCAGAAGACCCAGCAACGGGAAGCGCAAATGGATGTTTGGCAGGATACCTTGTGAAGCATCGCTTCTTTGAAACGTATCGAATTAACCTGAAGGTTGAACAAGGCTGTGAAATAGGTAGACCGTCACTACTCTATTTAAGAGCGGAAAAGAGAGAGCAGGAAATTTCTGTGTATGTCGGTGGAAAAGTGGAGATTATAGGTGATGGAAAATTTGTATAAATCATTATACCTTAACAGATATGCACGAGCAAATCTACTCTCTACTAACTAGAGGTTAAAGTTGATTAACAAAACGAACTAAAAACAATTGATGGGAAACAATATGAGTTTAGATGACTATATTGATTTGAGAAGCGACACAGTTACCCTCCCTACTGAGGAAATGTTGGAAGCCATTAGACATGCAAAATTAGGGGACGACGTTTTTCGGGAAGATCCCACAGTCAATAGACTTGAACAACTCGCCGCCGAAAAGATGGGAAAAGAAGCAGCGCTTCTTGTTACAAGTGGAACCCAAGCCAATCTAATTTCGTTAATGAGCAACTCAAATCCCGGAGAAATTGTAATACTTGAATCTGAATCACATATTTATTGGTATGAAGTGGGCGGCATTTCTAAGATAGCCGGATTATTACCTTGGCCAGTGAAAAGTGAGTTTGGGGCCCTTGATCCAAAAGATGTGGAAGCTTCAATACATCCAAATGACATACATTTTCCAGAACCTGCTATAGTCTGTATCGAGAACACGCATAATAGACACGGGGGCACTATCATGACGCCTACTCAGATAAAGGCAATAAGTGACGTTGCCCAGCAACACAATCTGAAACTTTACATGGATGGTGCCCGAGTTTTTAACGCTGCAGTCGCATTAAAGATTGATGTAAAGGAAATTACAAAACACGTTAACAATTTAATGTTTTGTTTATCCAAAAGTTTGAGTTGCCCGGTCGGTTCACTGCTTGTTGGAACAAACGATTTCATTGAAAAGGCACGAAAAATCAGAAAATTGTTGGGAGGTGGAATGCGTCAAGCAGGGATAATTGCAGCTCCAGGTATTATAGCTCTGGAAAAAATGATTGACAGGTTGGAAGAGGACCACAGAAATGCGAGACGTTTGGCTGAAGGAATTTCCAAAATTCAAGGAATCCAAATTGACTTGAACCGTGTGCAGACGAATATTGTGTATTATGATGTTAGTGATTTGGGCTTATCCGCTGAAATTTTTGTGTCAAAGCTTGAGGAGAAAGGGGTGCTTGCTTTGTCAATTGGTGAGAAGAAAGTGCGGATGGTAACTCATAGAGGAATCGAAGGTGAGTATATAAAGAAAGTTGTTGGAATAATCGAAAGCATAATCGATAAAATAAATTCGCGTGCTTGTTCTTGAAAAATAGGGTTAAGATATGATTAGTTTTTTTGTTTTCCCCATTTAAGCATGTTCCAGGATCTTTCATGAAAGTAATATAGTATCATTGTAATGGCGTTGTATATGGTTCCGATTGCAACAGAAACATCAAGCTTTCCCGTTAAGAAATATGCTGTAATAATACTGACTACTATGCAAATAATTCTCCATGTGATTGATTTCACAATTGATCTTTTTCTTGTTTCAGTCATGGGCTTTAATCTCCGAACACATTTGTATTAAATTTTTCGTGCGTTTCATAATGCAACTACTTGAAGGTTGTCGGCTCGATGGGAAGTTGGGGTTCTGAATGTTTTTTCGGTTCATCTACTCGAAAGAGAATTGTCAAGAAAATTGGGATAACCAAAACAAGTGAGAGAAAGAAAGGCGATTGCGGGAAGACTTCAGCAAAAAGGAAACTGCCTATCAGCATTGCTGCTCCTTGACTGACGTAGGTAGTAAAATTGATAAAACCGTTTACTCTGCCTCTTTTTTCCGCTTGGACATAATCCGATAGTATCGCACTTATTGAACTCATCAGCAACAGAAAGGCAATTCCATAAAGAATCATTGATATCATAACCATAATGAAATTCCCGAAAACAAAACAAAGCGTTGAAAGTCCAAACATCACTGACCCTAGAGCCATAGGTTTTCTTCTCCCGATAACATCCACCATTTTGCCTACTGGAATTGAGGCGATAACCATAGTCAACAAAAGTGGAACAAACATTAACCACCACTGATTTTGAGAAATATGTAAAACATTTCTAGCATAAAGTGCGTTGATGACTTGGGTCAATGAAAAGCCGAACATGGTAGTAGCCTGTATAATGCATATCCAAAAAACTGAACGCGGGACTTTTTTCCAAATTGAGAAGCCTTCCTTTACGGATTTTGTGTACAAAGTTATAAAATAATGGAACTTGATGGGGTCTTTATTTTTCAGGGTTTCTTTTAATTGTAATCTCCATATTGCTGCGGTTAGAAAGAGTGTTGTCATGATCAAATAGATGATTCTCATGCTGGGCACTAATCCAAATTGCAGTAACAGAAATCCGGCGATTATTGGTCCAGGTGTATTAAATGTGCCGTGAATTAATTCGATGAGAGATGAACCCATGCCTCTTCTTTCAGGTGGAAGCGAGTCTTGGACCATAGCAAAAAGTGCCGGTTGATAAATTAGACAAAGGCTACTTGATATTGTGCCTATTAAGATGAATTCCCAGGTGGGGGCAAGGGCAAAGAAAAGAAACGATAATGCGATACCGAAAGACATTACTGATATGAGTTTTTGTCTTCCACATTTATCCGCGAGGTAGCCACCAGGGAAAGCCACTATTGCCATTCCCAAAAAATTTGCTAAACCTATTATTCCTAGGGAGACCTCTGTTCCACCTAAGGCTTCCACGTAGTACTGAAAGTTAGGGTTAGGCATTTCCCAGGCTATGTCCATCAGTATCCAACTTATGAACAATATTCTATAGTTGCCTTGGATGAACGAGAACTCGTTCTTAATTTTAGACCCTAATTCCATGAGCTACACTTGTCTGAGATTGGATAACGATAGGAATAAATCTGCTGATTTTAATCTTTGGGTTTAAAGAGATTTTCAGTAGGCTGACAGCGAAGATACATAGATTTCATAGTGGTCGATGGCTTCAATGTCTGATGGAGAAGGGGACAGATAAAAGACGACTTGTTGTATTTGCCCACTCCCTAGTAGAAATTGGGTTCCTCCCATCTTGGTGTTTGAACTGGCTGTAGGGGTTGGGGCGTCAGTTTTCTCTGCAACTTCAACAATGCTGCCATTATGACTGTAGAACTTTATACCCAAATTAACGATGGAAAAATAGTTGCCAGTCCTATTTCCAATTGGCGCACCAATGTCAGAAGCCGTATAATCGTTTCTAACTGTGACGCCGATATGCAAAGTTGGAGCGCCCGTGCTCACTACACCACCATACACATCCGCTGTAATTCCACCAACATTGAACCACCATCCCCAAAATGACAGTTTGATAGACCTGTTTTCCGTAAGTTCAAACGTTTTTATTGAACTGAATGTGTTTAGGGAACTGACATCGGGTGTGGCATTAAATGGATAAGGTGGTCTATAACTGTAGCTTGCTGCGGTATGTGTTAGGAAGATTTTTGTGGTTTCTCCCTCACTGTTTGAGTCTGGAATCTTTGTTAGATACTGGGAATCACTTGGAGTTTTTAGTTCCATTACAGACTCTGCTAGGCTAATTGCAGTGTCAAGTTGAGTAATCAGTGTGTCACGGTCGACTATCGTGCTGTCGCGTTGGCTTACTTCACTCTGCAAAGACAACACGTTGCCATACTCAAATGATGCCAGCGCCAAACTAAGAGCTAAAAGAACAGCAAGAATCACTGTCGTTAACTTCAAAACAGTATTGCTTTTGGAAGTGTAAGCTTTTCTGTTTTCGATTGCTTTTGCTCCAGCTGCTGTTTCTACAGTTTTAACGCTGTGCAGAGCATCCTTGCCTTGGTCCGACAAGACGTATTTTCCATAATTATCTGTTTTAATCAGACTGCCCAACTTGCCTATGTGATGTTGAAGATGTCCGCTGCTTTCAATCCCCAGCTTCTTCTTTAATTCGGCGAAGCCCAAAGCCTCCTCACTTAAAGCTTTCAGAAGCATTATTCGCGTAGGATGGCTGAGTGCATCAAAAACCTCGGCTCGTTTTCTATCCTCGTCAATGTTCTCGACGTCCATCTTTGTTTCCCACTAGAAACATGACTTTGTGCGATATTTAATACCTCGTTATTAGACCAAAAGAACAGATTGCCCCTTACTTTTTTCATCATTTGATTTTTCGGTCTATTTTTCTGAACATGTGGCTGTTTTTGTGAGGAGTCTAGAGAGAGTTGAGAGTTTAGCCAAGGCAACACAAAACGAGGGGAACCAACTAAACACAATAGAAAACAAATAAAGAGAGAGTGCTAAATCTTAACCCCCAAATCCAACTAAACTTTACCCCTGCCCCTCAAAGATGGCTAAAAGAATGCCAATATGCAGGCTAATGCTCTTATAGAGCGAAAGAATTCTCCTACACATTTTTTTCTCACCCACAATGTTGATTCCACGAATAAAACATGGCAAGAACCAAACCCTTAACATGTTGATCAATGAAGGAGCTCTTTTGTTGGCAAAATATTTGAGAAATGTAATTGAACCTCGGAATCCAAGGTTTCCTAGAATCTGCAATAGTAGGTTTAATCAGAAGACCTGACAGGTTCTTCAATTTGTCTTTGTTAAAAAAATAAATGGCAAGAAAATCTAGGAACCACAAAATATGTGATTACATATTTCTGGCGAGTAGCCCTTTTGCGGTTCGAGACACTTTTTCAATGCCTAATGTGTAAGCCAGAATTAATAATATTCCTATGATGTTTAGTGGTAAGACTTGTACCAAAAAAGGCTCCCAGATGCCGAGGATAGCTACGCCCGGATATTGAGAAGGAAGCCTGCCCTGTAATGTATAAAATAGCGTGTCTTCTAACCCAAAAATGAAGAATATCCAAGTTCCAAGAGGAATTGGGCTTTTCAGCTTAACGGCAGCAAACAAAGGAACCATAACAATTAACGTGCGGTATATCAGATGCCATTTCCATATTATTTGCCAGTCTTCGCTTGTATGGCAAACAGGACGATAAAAATTTTCAACCACTACTATGTCAAGAACAGTTAATAAAAAACAAAGAGTGACCAAAGTTAAACCTAGCTTATACGCAGAAAATGTATACCTATGATATTCTAACATATTATGCTGTTTTGCGGAAATGCTGTTATAAAAACTGTGAAAAAAATTTCTAGAAGAAATTTATAGAAGATTTTATGCATAAATCATTGGTTTTTAATTGACACAACGTTCAATTTAGAACTCCCTAGAAGGTTTTAATCAAATACTATACTCCTCAAGGGGATTAGAGGGGCAAATGAACTCCATTAGAAATCACTAAATATAGACGGCTCCCTGCTTCTATCTCTTGACCACAAGCCTTTTCCTCAGTTTTTATTCTCCAGTGAATTCTCTGTTGCGGCTTGTTGAAGGTTGCTACTTCGAGTTTTGAGACCTACGGAAGAAATCGAAAAAAGAGGAAAAACGGCGAAATTTATCCCTGAAATTCTAGGAGTTTGGTGTTTTCGTAGCCTTTTACATGGGTGTGAATGTTTTGAGGGAAGTGTCCGAGTGGGTTTGGAGCAGAATTTAGATCGCCAAAGAAACTTGGCAGAAGAACATCATATTAGGCTCCTAATAATAGTTCATTGTTGAAAACTAGCTTTTTTCTGAAATTCGCACTACCAGTTACCTGCTAATTCGCTGAAAAAGTTGAGCGCCTCCTCTTTTCCCCCGAAGCCTTCAAGAATAACAACTCCGCTTTTGAGAGCACTCGCCTTAACATGGCCTCGAACAAAGGTTAACCCAAGTTTGCCTTCAACTTTGATGTTGAACCCCTTCCTCTTCAAACAGTTCCTCAGCTCCCCGAGGTTAACATCCAAGCTCCCTTCCGGAACAACAACAAACACTTTCCTGCCTCTTCGTCCACAAATCTCCTCAACCAATTCTCGTTGGAGAGGCATCGGAGAACAGACCGGGTTTACTCCGCAGACGGGGCAACTTTCAACCTTTGAGAGGCTGATCTCATTAAATTCCATCTCATCCAAGTCAAAATGAAGAAGCTTGTTAACTAAGCGAGGCTGCTTTCCAGTAAGTATCCTAACCGCCTCACTGACCTCCAAGCTGGCAATCACATTCACCAGAGAGGGATGAACTCCCACCACCCCACATTTAGGCAACTTTTTGTCATCAAGGCTTCCGTAGAAGCATTCGAGGCACGCTGTTTCTCCCGGAACTATCGTGGACAGGTTTCCGGTGGTGGTTATGACTGCGCCGAAAACGTAGGGTACACCAAGTTTGATGCAGGCTCTGTTGATGGCGTAGCGGGCAGCCATGCTGTCTAAGCCGTCGACCACAACATCCATGCCCTCCACGATGTCTTCTGCGTTGGCTTCGTTTATGGACAGGGGAAGAGGTTCTACGGTGATGTAAGGATTCAGGTTATGTAACCGTTTGGCGGCAGCTTCAACCTTCGGGTACCCCACCTCGTCAACGCCGTAGAGGTGTTGCCGATGCAAGTTATCTAATTCCACAACATCCCGGTCAACGATGCGTAGATGCCCAACGCCCATAGCCGCCAGCTGCATAGACGCGACGGAGCCTAACCCGCCTACACCCAGCAGGCAAGCCTTGGAGTTTTTTAGTTTAAGCTGGGCGCTGTAGCCCATTTCAGCCATAACAACCTGCCTTGAATAGTATTCCAGCTCTTCGTCTGACAGCTTCCCGTTTTCCACGTTTTCAGGCTTAACCATTTTACTCACCACCAAGATAGACCTGAAAGGGCAACCTTGGTCTCACGCTCCTCTATAGCATCAACCAGCTAAAAGAAGCGTTCATGCCAGCTTTTAAATAACTTACTGCACAAGCACCCCAAGCCAAACTACTGCCGAGCATTTGCTGCAGAGGCTAGCACTCGGTTAACTTCCTCAGCCCCGATGTCGCTGACCAGAAATCTCTTTTGCCGCGAAGTAAACCCTGAAACAAGCGTCACGTTGCGACCGAAGAGCCGCGAAAACTGTTTCAGCAATTCTCGGTTGACTTTGCCCTTCACCGGAGCTTCACGACACGACACTACAATTTCGTCTCCATCTACTTCCACCCGAAACTTCTCTGATTTCGGCTTAACATGCACATCCAGTATCACTCCCTCAGCAGTCTCTTGCAACTTCATGATCCACCACAACATGTCAACATTCAATATCCAAACAAGCTTCATTTATTTAATGGTGATCAAGCCTTTAATAGGCACCCAGCAGAGACTCATTAAAGGCAAATAAAATGTTAAGGGAAGCTTGGACGCTCGCCATAGAAACGTTAAGCTGGATTGAACTGAAGCGGTTAGGTGAGCGTTTAGCCTTAAACAGGGCAACAAAACAGCTGAGAATAAAAGATCGCAAGGCTATCGGCTTAGCCCACAGGCTAGTATCTGAGACTCTTCGCAGAAAGAACCACATCGACTTCCTGCTGAACTCTGTTTTAGCGCCCCGCTCCCTTAACGACTTCAAGCTTGGAGCAAGGGCTTTTCTTCGCCTCTACGTCTACGAAACGAAATTGGCGGACGGAAACTTGGAGAACGCGGTTAAGATAGCGAAGATGGGGCGCTCCATATTGGGATGGCGGGAACTCGAAGATGCGGAGGAGGTTCTCGGGGAAATACTGAGCGTCAACCCCGAATCTGCCTTACAGGGGCTAGACGAGGTGGAGAAGGTGGGGCTCCAGACATATCACCCCGCATGGTTCGTGAAATACTGTTTCAGGCTACTGGGAAGAGCAGAAGCCCTAAAGTTCTTGGAAATATCTGCGGAGATTCCGCCAGTTTACGTGCGGCTGAACACTTTGAAGGCGCCACAAGAAACATTGCTCAAAAAACTTGAAGACGAACAGATAGTTCTGGAAAAGGTTCAGCAACTCAAGCACACCTACAGGCTGGTCGAAAACAGGAAACCGCTCATAAGAACACAAGGCTTCAGTCAGGGACTCTTCTACATACAAGACAAAGCCAGCTGCCTAGCAGCGGAAATAGCAAACCCCAAACCGGACACCACAGTGCTTGATGTGTGCGCAGCGCCGGGAGCCAAAACCACCTACTTGGCGCAGCTGATGGAAAACAGGGGAACAATCATTTCTGTTGACTACTCAACGCGGAGAATACGGGTGTGGAAGAGGGAAACAGCGCGCATGGGCGCCAACATATCTCAGCCACTGGTTGCTGACGCAAGGAAGAGTTTGCCCTTAAACGTTTCCGCGGACTTGGTGATTCTGGATCCTCCATGCACGAGCACAGGAACCTTCGGGAAGACACCAGGCGCGAAGTGGAGGCTCACAAAAAGGTCGATGCTGGGTATGGCGAAGATTCAGGCGGAGATGATAGAGCAGTGCGCAGAATACGTGAAGAGGGGAGGCTTTCTGGTGTACTCCACATGCAGCATAACAGTGGAGGAAAACGAGACGGTTATCGAAAACTTTCTGAAGCTACACCCCGAATTCAAACTAATGGACACAAAACCCAAAATCGGCTTACCCGGACTCAGAGGATTAACCAAGTGTCAGAGGCTGTATCCACACGTTCATGAATGCAACGGCTTCTTCGTAGCTAAACTGAAGAAAGAAAACACTTGACTCCGAGACGCCCAGAACAGGGCAGACTAGCCTTTTCGCGCTTTCTCTAAAGAGCATAACACCTCAAAGAGGATTTTCGCCGCCTGAATGGCTGTTGAGCCGCGGTCATAATTAGGCGCCACTTCAACCAAATCGACGCCGATTACCCGACTGTCACACACCGCCCCCAGAAGGTCCAGAAGCGTTGTGGTGTCCAGTCCTTCAGGTTCAGGGTTTGGAACTGCAGGCACAAACGCAGGGTCCAGAACATCCATGTCGATTGTTATGTAGAGTTTTTCGTAGCCCCCAAGGAGTTCACGGATGGTTTCAGCCGTATTTTTGACGCCGTGTTCCCGTATCTGATGGGCAGGTAAATAATCGATTCCAGATTCTTTTGCGTAGTTAAGCTCTTCTCTGCATACTGCTCGGGTGCCAATCTCAAGAATCTTGGAGGGCTTAGCGTCTTCTTTGATTCTCCGCATGAAGGTTGCATGGGACACGGAGAGACCGAGGTAGTCATCGCGCAGATCTAAGTGAGCATCGAAGCTTACCACGGCAACGTTTTCGTCGAGGCTCCGCATAACACCCAACGTAATCGTGTGCTCTCCTCCAATGAACACTGGAACTTTCTTGGCTTCAAAAAGATCACGCGAAACCAACGCTAAACGTCCCAAAGTCAATTCCACATCTCCGGCAACGTGCAGGTCTCCCAGATCATGGATTTTCAGGTCTGCAATAGATTTGCCAGTTCTGAAGCTGTAGCCTTCAATGTTGAGTGAGGCTTCTCTGATTGCGAGGGGCGCGAATCTTGCTCCTGTGCGGTATGTGCTGGTTACATCAAAGGGGACTCCCAAAATGGCGTAATCAGCCTCTTCAAGAGATTGTTGATTGCCCATGAAGACGGGAGATGGGGACACGAACAGTTCACGATAGCTCATAGTTGGTCACTCTTAGAAAACAAGCTTTAGCTATTAAACTTAACATAAACAAAAGGGAGAATTTAGGCTTATTGGGTCTGCACTGTTTTGGCGTAGCAGTCCCAGCAGAGTATCTCACAGTTTTCTACTGTAGGTTTCCCGCCTTCGTCGGGGCTAACAAAGTAACGGGCTTTCCACCCACTTCTTTCCTTGCTGTTTCCCCTATGTTCCCATATAATCTGCCTGAAACAGGTAAAACTTCCATGACCATGATTTTCTCTTTCACACTGACATCGGGCATTTGCCCTTGAAAACGCTTTCTTCACGACTTCCTCAGGAAATTCACTCATTACAATTCCTCAGCAACAATAAGCCAACATTCAGTGTACTTTTAAAGATTACGAAAAAGGAAACGTAAACAGAATTGACAGAGTTCAGCTTTGGTTATCTAAAGTGTTCTTTTTTTGTTCAACAGAAAAATGGAGGATGAAGGAGGTTGCAGTGTTTTTATGGAACCAGTAGTTTGCGGAGAGAACTTTGTTTGTCGTCGCTCTGATGAAGCTCTTCTCTCAGGCTTTCCACTTCCTTTCTTAGATTCATCAATTCTAGGAGAAGAAATGTGTTGCCGTGCCTGAAGAAGTGATCCACCATCTCAGAAACTGTTTGCTCGCTGATGTGACCCCCGACTTTGGCGGCTATCTCCTTCGAAAGCATTTTTTTCGGGTCCATCTTGATCGCAGTCACATTACAGTAGCAGGTGATAACACTTATGAAAACAGAATTATTACAAACAATCCATCTTCCCCATCAAGAGCATTCATCCCTCATTTTCTGAAAAGCACCATAAGCTGCTGCAATAACAAAATTCGGAGAAACTAATTTATTACCTGTCGTATTATAGCGGTAGGCAAGGAATGCGAGATGACGTCGAAAACGAGTTCAAAGATTAAAAATCCAGCCGTGTTGCTGTTCACAATCTTCTATGCTGCAGTGGGAATCGTTGAAGTGGGCTATTTTGCAATCGAAAACTTCGCTGCACCCCCACACATCCCAGTTCTGGGAATCTTAAGTTTAATCACCGCATACACAGTCTTCAAGATGAAGAAATGGGCTCTGCCTCTTGTAGTTGGACTCTTCCTTGTGGGAATAACCTTTGGGGCGACAACCCTCTCCAACTCGCTTGAACTGCAGACCTTCGGAGACGCCATGCTGTTCCACACAGCCCTGATAGCACACATGGTTATACTGCTGATAGCTTCAGCCTACATAGTGGCAA